>JAEEGI010005314.1_pt1 | contig 29664 bp, 37 predicted proteins | sample 8958751 | NCBI WGS metagenome assembly JAEEGI01 (sample SAMN16246545, study PRJNA631951) | gut metagenome | biome: gut microbiome; feature: rumen; material: KS-attached | host: Bos | place: Iran: Karaj | collected 2018-10 | reverse complement strand
AGCCGCTGCGCGAGCGCCGGGAAGATCCCGCTCTGGGTTCGTTGTCGCCGTGTTTGCGGCGTCGTGTTGTTGGCGACGCAGATGAGGGCGCCGCTTGATGCCCGTCGCCCACAGTTTTCGCCCGAAATCGGCTGAAAACCGTCATCGACGCGGACGAGACAATCGTCTGCGTCGATGACGGGAAAAGAGCTAAAGGCGCGTCCTGACCGACCGAGACGGACGTGCTGTATTTAAGCAGCCGAGATAAAAGTGCGTGTGTTATTCAAAAAACTTTAACTTTGTAAGGTCCCCAGAAATACAATACGATGTTCAAGCGATTTTTTCTACACAACTGTCCCGGTCTTGTCCTGACCCTGGTTTTGCTATGCAGCAGTTTCTGCGCGGTTGCACAGAACAAATATGAGGATTCTTATAATTACAAACGGGGCCTGGAGGCTTTGAACGACAAGGATTATTCGACGGGTATCGAGTACCTGAACAAAGAGGTCGCGTCTCATAAAGACAATGGCTATGCCTATTTCTATCTGGCTATTACACATAGCTATAATGATGATTACGGGCGGGCTCTTTCCTCGATCAACAACGCGTTGAAGTACTTGCCCAAGAAAGACAAGGAGACAGTCGCATATGCCTATAAGATCAGGGCGGACATCTACGATGAAATCGATCAGCCCGACAAGGCGCTGTCCGACTATTCGACGGCTGTCAAAACCTATCCGAAAGAGCCGAAACTTTTGGAGGCCCGGGCGTCTTACTTGTACGGCCAAGGAAAGTTTGACGAATCGGATGCCGATTTCAATCAGATGTTGAAACTTGATCCCGACAATGTCGTGGCGAGAATAGGGCTTGGGCGAAACTGCGTCGCAAAGGAGGACTATCAAAAGGCCGTTGACTATTTCGATTATGTGACAGCCCTGTACCCGGACTATTCCATGGCCTATGCCTTCCGTGCGGAGGCATATCACGGCTTGAACGATAAGATCAGTGCCGCTTCCGATGTCGTCACGGCCCTGGGCCTCGACGGCAACAACAAGGCGTTATATCTGCTTACCCAATACGCGGAAGATTCTTACGCCGAGTTGACGACCCGATTGAAAGCGAAGACGGTCCTGGAAAAGAACAATCACGTCTGGCCCTATTGCCTGGGGATCGTCAACGAAGCGGCCAAGAAATTCGAGCTGGCCATTGACAACTATAAAAAGTGCAATTCAATGGAACCCGATGCGTTGCTGGCCTATCGCATATCGACTTGCTATTCCGAACTGGGCAATTGGAAGCAGGCCCTCGACTATATCGACAAGGCCATCGAGATGGAGCCCGACGATATCGATTACATCAGTGCCAAGGCCGAGTTGTATTGGAATTCCGACGACTTGGACGCAGCCATCGCCGAGATGTCCAAATGCGTGGAAGCAGAGCCTGAAAACTACATCTACTATCATCACCGGGGCTGGTATAAGGAACACGCGGGTGACCTGGATGGCGCGCTGGAAGACTATAATACGGCTATCATCCTGGAACCCAAGGAAGCGTACAACTATATGACTCGCGGGCGAATCTATCGGGCAAAAGGGGAGGACGAGCTTGCCAAACAGGACTTTACCACGTGCGTTCAGCTGGATACCATTCCGGAAAGCGGCAGTTGTGCGGAGTATGCCTGGCTCTATTTGGGAGAAGAGGACAAGGCAATAGAGTTTATGAACAAGCTGCTGGAAGACGATGCGAAGGGCAACTTCTATAATGCGGCCTGCCTCTATTCCATTATGGATCGGAAGGAAGAAGCGTTGGATTACCTCCGCAAGGCGCTGGAGGCCGGTTTCAACAGTTTCGCCCATATGCGCAGAGACGACGATCTTGATAACATCCGGGATATGGAAGAGTATAAGTCTCTGATCGAGCAGTATTCCGGAAAGCTCAATGCTTCCATTGAGGAAAGCGATGATGCCGGAGGATGGGTAGAGAAGGTGGTTGAGGTTCCCTTCACGCGGTCCGGAGGAGTAACCAAGGTCAAGTGTGAGATCAACGGCCTGCCGCTGTCTTTCATTTTCGACACCGGCGCATCTGCCGTGAGCATTTCATCCCTGGAGGCGACATTTATGTACAAGAACGACTATCTGTCTGCCAAAGACATTGTCGGGAAGGCTGCCTTTATGGACGCCAACGGGGACATCTCGATCGGCACCGTCATCAATCTCAACAAAGTGGCTTTCGGCGGCCTGGAACTCGACAATGTCCGGGCCACGGTCGTATCGAACGATAAAGCGCCCCTCCTCCTCGGCCAGACCGTGTTGAGCCGTCTGGGAAAGGTTGAGATCGATAACGAAAAGAGCGTGCTGAGGATTACGACGCGGGAGATGGTGGAGAAATAAACGCTCACATCTACGCACGAACCGTTTCTCTCGTGCTAAAGGATCTCTAAGGAAGTATCCATTGACCTCCTTTGTCAGGACCTCAGCGACGCCGATGAGGGCGCCGCTTGATGCGCATCGCCCGCAGTTTTTGCCCCCCAATAGCCTAAAACCGTCATCGACGCAGACGAGATAGATGAACCGTCGGCGTTGCTGCAGAGAAATGAGATTAATCTTGGAATCCGTATACCTACGGCTATTTAATGCCATTCTTTGGCATTGACGATGTATACCTTCGTGGCGGGTATTGGACAAGCACTGCCCATTGGTAAAACGATGAATGTAAATGGCATAGTTGAAGCATCGGGGACATATTTTGCCCAGATGCCGGGCGAAGAACTTACGCCCGAGGAGCTCTCCTTTATTATGAAAGAAGCGGGTATTATGACACAAGGGCGGAACTCGAAAATGTGTCTTCAGACTCCGGTCGGAGAACTTTCAATAATAACTCTTTCTCGGGGGTATGAAATCCGTTTCCCTCGTAATGGTTTCAACCGCTACAAACTGGCATACACACGAAATGCAGAGATGAGAGTGGCGGAATGAATCTGCAATGAGTGGGATCATTTGTGCTGGTCTGATTTTCAATATGTCCCTCCTGCCGAATATGCTGGGAAAGACCCCGAAACCCTTGATGAGATGTGTGTTTATTATAGAAATGTGAGGAAAAAGGCAAGAGTATCCAGGGCGGAGAAAGACAGGGTGGCCCGGCTTTTTCTTGATTTTATCTTCGAAGAGGCAAGGACTTTTGCTGATAGGCTTGATTTGCCTTTCCGAAGATTGCATCTTTATTCCTCAAAGAAGCGTCAACATATTGCTCATACCGACGGCTCTGGCTCAATATCATACAATGCCAATCGTCTGTCTTGTGATGCCGATCCAATAAGGGAAACGTTGGTGCACGAGTTGTGTCACAGTGTTTGTCGTGGGCACGGAAAAGATTTTGCCAAGGCTATGGAGAACGCTATGCTGACATTAGGCCTCATTCCCAGACCCTGCGCATACTCAGACCATCTTGACACAAGCTTTAGCGGCCCTCGTTTCCCGATTGGACAGCATTGTCCAGGGTATAACTTTAATAAGGGCGTGATTTGGCCGCTTAAAATGGATATGGTTTCCCTATGGAAGAAAGATGAGTAGTGACATTTGTGCCCGGTTCAAATAGTGTGGGGCGGGCAAGGTCTCATTTCATTGCCTGGACCTTGCCCATCCAAACTAGGCTGCAGCATAGTGTGGAATAGTTTCGTCGGGCAAGGTGTGCGGCTTCTTTTGCGACCTTGCCCGAAATCGCCCCGGACCTTGCCCGATACTCAGAACCTCTTCGGCGATTATACGATCGGATCCCCGCAGGATTTCTTTCGTCGGCAGGTTTTGCATTGGGCGGCGCGCCAGACACTGTCGAACTGGTTTATTGCCGCTTCGACCAATTCAGGATTGTCGGTCAGGATGCCGGCTTCGAAGTTGGGTAACTTCTTAGGAATATTAGCTATTCAAGCAAAATAGAAGCTATAACTCGGCAAAACGAGGAATTGATTCAACCTCATTAATAATATCCTTAATAAGATTCCCTACTATTTTAATAAACTCCCCTGAAATGATATCTTCGATAGTCTTAGCATCATATAGCCAACGGTAGACACCTGGGAGCCACTTTGAGCCGAATGGATATCTTTCGTTAGTTCCATCTGTCAGCATACTCAAACTATACTGCTCTGTCTTAAGCAGGCTGTTGGGATCTCTATGCATTATACCAATCCAATAATTGCTCTGCTTGTTTTCTGGTATGATAACGATTTCAGCATTCCTCCATTCTTTTTTTCGGATACTAAGTCTGGAATATTTTTTTCCGGCTCCAAAGCCGGGCTCTACATTCATTTCTAGTCCGTTCTCAATGGCAAATCTATTAAACGATTCTATAAGAACATTACTAATGATGTGTTGTTTATATTCATCCTGAACATACAGGATTTTCGTGACTATTTCTGGGTTCTCAACCATAAGTTTAATCACTTCTTTATTATTGCTTGCCATATTGGTTGTCATATTAAGTATTAAAGATAAATACTGATTTAAGGTTTCCCGTATTAAAGGTTTGTCGTAAGCTGCTGCCAAGCATAATCTTATCCATTGTTGAATTTCATTTTTATATGAAATTGGTAAATAATCTTCGTAAACAATAAGGCTTTTTTGGTCTGATTGCGTGGAACAATCTTTTGCTTCTCTTTCTTCCAGGGCAAGATAAAGTAATAGAAAATTACCTTCTCCAAATGAGTGTTTTGCATAGGCATAATATCTGGTGAGCTGCTGAAATTGGTCATCTGCATAGACCTTGTTCTCTATAAGAATCGCTTTGCCGTTTGACTGTATTAAGATATCAAGTCGACCTCCTTCCTTATAGGATTCATCAATCTTTCCTATACTTTTCTCAACAGAAACAGTGGCATTGTTTACATCGAAATCGAAGTTCTGAACGCGAGAATTAATGAGTTGAACAAAAAGCGATAAAGGAGTTGCCCCCATTCCATGTGATCCATATGGGTTCAATAACTCAGCAATAAAAGGAGAATGCGTTCGGACTTCATTAGATGTTATGCCTAACACCTCGAAGATATTAAACAATTCTCCTCGTTTTTTTCTTTCGTCAAGTTGCATCTTTTCAAAATCGAGAATGCGTTTAATCTTTTCAAAAAAAGCTTCCATAAATCCAATTAATGTAAACTAAAACAATAATAGTTTATTTCACGATCGGATCCCCGCAGAACTTCTTCCGTCCGCAAGTTTTGCATTTGGCGCCTCGCCAGACGCTGTCGAACTGGTTGATGGCGGCTTCGACCAGGGCGGGATCGTCGGTCAGGATGCCGGCTTCGAAGTTGCGGGAGCCGGCGCCTTTGAGGCCGATGCCGGCTCCTGTGAGGTTGGCCGAGCCGATGTAGGCGACTTTCAAGTCGAAGATCAGGAGCTTGAAATGCACTCGCGGGCAGAGGGCGCGTTCCATTCCGGAGAAGAGGATAGGGTAGCGGTCGAAATCTTCCCGGAAGTTGGGCCCCGGCTCCTTGGCGTGGATGAGACGCACCTCACGCCCTTTGGCAATCAGGTCGGCCAGGACGCCGAGGAAGGGCCGCTCGCCGACGTACAAATCCTTGATGTCGGACGTGCCGATCCAGAGCGTCTTCCGGACATTCGGGACGCGCGCCAGAACTTCCCGAAAATGATCTTCGTCTGCGATGTACTTTATCATAGTGCTAAGTTACGAACATCTGCAGGAATATCAATAAGTTCTTCAACGAAAGGGCGCTCGCTGTCGATCAAGATGATCTGGTCGCAGTATTTTTCGACGTAGGGAGCTTCCTGGAGGTCGTCGACCGTCAGGCGGCGGTTTCTGCGGGGGTAGTTGATTCTGGACAGGACGATGACGACCGTAAATGTCACTTCCGCGATGGTTTTAAGGAGTTGCAGCGTGCCGTTCAACTGGTGCTCCCGACATCCCTTCACCGGACCGCCCTGTATGTCCTGAAGGCTGTCGAGCACGATGCATCCGATGTCTTGCGTTTCCACATAGTGAAAGATTCGTCCGATCAGGTAGGAGACCGACGGGTCTTTCGTGGCGTCAAAGTAGACGGGCGGCAGGTGAAATTCGTCCATATCGATGTGACAGTATAAGACTCTTGTCGCTCATTTTTCTGTCGTACAACAAGACACTAATTTTCTTGAATGGGCAAGAATTCTTTGGATGTTAAAGGCTACACAGTCCTTTAAAGATGCACGAGCGCTTGTCGCGAAGTTGCGAGTAGCCGCTGTATCGCCACTGGACTTAATCGATTATGGAGGAGATTCTTCATATGTAGCAGAGTTTCTGGAGATCTACGAAAACAAGGAACTTGTAATCTTTGACACCGAAACCACCGGATTAAATATATTTGAAGACGATATTATTCAAATTGCCGCAGTTAAAGTTAGAAACGGTAAAATAGTTCCTGGATCGGAGTTCAATATTCTTATTAGAACCGATCGGGATATTCCATTGGTGCTTGGAAAGGAGATTAATCCTATGATCGAGGTTTATAATAATGGTCCTCTTTCTGAAGCAGAGGATGCTTTACGTGCATTTTTGGATTATGTGGGCGACGATGAGATACTTGGCCATAACGTTAACTATGACTATCAAATACTCCGATACAATTTACTACGACGTTTAGGCGGAGAAAGAATTGAGGACCATATCTCGAACTATTGGGATTCGCTTAAGGTGATTCGTTTGGTAGAGCCGAAGCTTCGTGTGTATAAGTTAAAAAATCTATTAAAAGTCCTAGGTCTGGAAGGGGAAAACACTCATCGCGCTGATGACGATGTTATGGCAACTAATTCTGTCGTTCGTTATTGCGTATCACGGATTTATGAAAAAATGGCATTGCAGGAAAAACTGTGGAGAGATGTGAATGTTCGTAACGCTGCCAATCGTTTGAAGGATAACTATGGGGCATTATACGCCCAAACTCGTGGTGTGTTGTTCGAGAATTCTTCCCACCAATTTATAGATGAATTTGAGGTGGTTTATAGTTTTTTGATCAATAATAACTATTTCAAACCTATACAGAATTTCGAATATATTGTTTCTTTCTTCCGCAATAATGTTTTCAATATAAGTGAGGAAAAATTTTTATGGCAACAACTCAATTCCCATCTATCTGATCTCAAATCCTTTTCGCAAGCTGATCTTTGCGAGAGTGGTATTATTAATGAAAAGGTGTACTTGATGACGGTACATAAAGCTAAGGGTCTGGAGTTTGAACACGTGATATTATATGATGCGGTTGACGGAAATTATCCTTTCTTCTTAAGCTATACTCCCGATCAAAAGATGGAAGATGCTCGTGTTTTTTATGTCGGTATTTCCAGGGCTAAAAAACGGTTATCTATCCTATACCCCATGGCTTTCGTGACTTGTTCTGGTTATGCCTATGAGAAAAGACTTACACCATTTATGGATTGCATCAAAGAAGGGTTTGAAAGATACCGGAGATAAATCCTCTTCCAAATAGAAGTATTGCTCTCATCGAATTGGAGTCCCTGAGTAAATATAAGGATGATATGATACAAAGGATAATTATTATACATAATGCTATATGAGAACCACAGTTTATAGGATTACTCTTCTAGGGCCTGATGGATCAAAATCGTTTTTATCTTGGATTAGATCAATTAAGAATGGGCATCGAAATGTCATCACAACTCGTGATGAGACCTCAAATACGATAATGCTATTCAATACAAAAGAGGAGGCGGATAGGACGGTTCAGATTATTAGTGGCATCGTGGGTCTGGATGTAAAGGTCTGGGCAGATGCTTGTGATAAATCTATAATTAGGAGACAGTTTTAAATGGGAATACTTCGGCAGACTTCGCCATAATCCTGCGAGGATATTTGCGGTATTCTGGGCCCGATACGGAATTAGGTGACGAATCAGCGAATACCGTATTATCGGTATTAATACGAACAATTCAGATTATAAGGAAAGAATTGAGTAATAGAGTTTTTTAATCATATAACTAAAACAAGACTATGGCCATTCTTGAACGATTTAGTAAGGACGGAAAAATTGGCTACATCAATTCTTATGGTGACAGAGAGGTGGTGGTAGACGCTTTTTTTGACGATGGGATCGATTGTTTTGGGACTAACTTAGTGAATAAACGTCCTTACGGCTATGTGCGTATTGGCATAAACTATGGAATCATTAATGAAGAGGGGAAATTGGTATTGCCTCTTTCCTATCAGGATGTCTATTTTTTGACTGATTCTCTTTTTTGTGTTAAGAAAAATTCATTATGGGGTGTCTATGACGCATTTTCCAAAAAGTTTGTCGCCGATATACAGTATGAGTGTATTATAGAGCATCGCTTTATAAAGAGAGAAAGTCCCTTATCGTGCCCTTACAAGATAGTTTGCAAGCAGTGTTGTGGTATTAACAATAATAGTAGTCCCATAGTTTTAATAAAAGAATATGATGGTAATATAAAAGAGGATTATGATTTCATAGAGGTATACGATGTTTCTATTAATCGCTATGGTTTATTAAAGAAAGATGGAACGGAATTGCTCCCCGCTAAATACGAACATCTTAAACTATTAGATAAGTATATCTTTTATGGGGTTGGCGGTCATCCTCATAAAACCTTTTTTTCAGATGTCGTAGATGCTAAATGGGGTTGTATGAACAATCAAGGAATTGAAATAATACCTCCAATATACGATTGTTATGTTATAGATGCAGGATATATACTTGGAGGACGTGATGGGAAAATGGTTGGAGTATGCGAGAGCTTCTATTATGAAGTATATGATGGTGTCTTTGATCTATATTCTCCAGATGGAGAATTCATCTTTGGCGGTTTTCATGAGTATTATGATAATTACAAATATTATGTGTTTCTCCTTGGTGGAGAGTGGCATCGTAAACAATATAGGACTCCTCAATATTTAGAATGGACTGTTGATGAAGTTTTTTACTATCAATTCGATGCATATAATGCATCGTGGCTTGTCCTTGATAAGCAACTTCTTTCTATAAATCCAGGTAAAGATGGTCGGCAAGTTCAATTTAAAAAAGGATTTAAGGTAACCTATGAAGATGTTATTGAGAATAAGAAAAAGTTCCGTATATACAATTTTGATTCAACTATCCTTGAAAAGTCTAAGCCCGAATTTCTGGATCGTAGAATAGTCTCCCTCCATCAGTATCAGATAGAACGTCTCTGGGAAAAGGGGAATAATTTACCATGGGAAGAAAGGAAGAACAAATATTTTACGTGTACAGACTTATGTAAACCCCCAAGGAGTTCTAATTTTTTTTTCGATCTAAAAAAAGAAACATGGGACGCAATGACAGACGGTATGTTTGGGGATATGCCTAATGGATTTGATGATGACTATAGTTTTATGGGGAGAGACTAAGGCAAATCGTGTACACCAAGAAACGCTTATAAGTAACTAAAAATAATATAATTATAAACTTTTATATGGTCCTTAACGGGATACTTGTGATTTAATTTTTAACCAATATTTATCGCATCAGTAGTATTCTCATCTATTTACTCGTGACAGGTGGTTTTCATAATTTTAATTATGATTCACCAATTGGTAAGTAATTGTATTCATTTCTTTTTTGCATTTACCACGACGAATACCTATCTTTGAAGTAATAGTAAATAGTGACTGTTTGTGCGATGACTACAAGCCTTAGGGTATCCCTTTTTTTGGTGATGATCAATTCTGTAAAGTAATAGGATGTTTATTAGAATGGCTGTTTAAGTATGAAAAATCGCTTTATTTGGAGTTTCACACTCTTTTTAATTTCTCAATCCTTATTCGCTCAAGTTACTGTGTTTAAGGGTTCCACGATTGGTGTGAATGATGTTGGCTTTGTTTCTGAATCAATCACTATGATTAACGGCCCTCAGCATCTGATAGAGATCACCGTTTATAAATTTCCTAAACAATATATACCTAATAAGGGATTTGAGTTTGATATAGCACAATGGAAACTTTCTGTTGTTCAGGCTCTTGATAGGCAGCAAGGGGATGGGTATTATAGTGACATATATGTTTGTGAAGATTATTATAGTAAGAGAAAGTGCGCTGCCGTAGAATTGAAGTATTATACAAAAATAGATAGGATTGATGTGATAGTTCATTCATATAATCCAGTTGGCACATATGGCAAGTTCTATCTGGAGCCAGTTTGTGAGATTCATGCTGTCGAAATAATTAACTAACTAACCTAATCGATAATTCCTGCTATTTTCTATTTTTAAACAATTCAATTCATTCGGGTTATCTATATTAGAAACGTCAACCTACATTACCCATTTATTTGCTATGAATATCATTAACAGATTATTGCTACTTATTGTTGCTATTATATGCTGCTCTTGTGGAAATTCTCTTTTTAATTCGAATACCATGAGATTAGGCGATTCGACTGTACGCTTATCGGGGGATGAGATAATAGTTGATAATTTTCTTGGGCCGGCTATGGGTATTGGGGGGCTCGGGTCTGAATCGTGGGGTGGCTTTTCTTTCGATAGATTGGATGAATTTGTTTATAAGAAAGCTAAGAAAACAAACTACGATCATTTGTGGATTGTCTTGAAGTATTATTCAAAAGACAAATATGGCAACTTAGAATCAGAAAGCCCGATTACAATAGGGAAAATAAACGCGGTCGAAGCTAAAAAATATGTTGATTATTCTCATTGGCACACATTTAATAATAGAACCTACGAAATGTGGGCGAAAGATAGGGATGCTTACAATAGAGAAATGTCTAGGTTAATGAGAAACTCCGGAACAAGTGTAGTAATTGCGCCGGCCTATAGGCCTAAGAGTATCAGATAGTTTATTATGAAAAAATTTGTATTACTATTATTCGTTTTAATGTCTTCTTTCTCAGTGTATTCGAGAAACACATTTACTATTGAAGACGATTTGGGGATAATTGTGGAATACGATGTAAACTCTCGTTTTTTAGAACAATTCGCGAATTTCGTTAGGAATCAAGATGCCGAGTCCAGACCTTTTCTCGCAGACATTTATAATGCATTAAAGAAAGGGCGAGATGTCTGGTATAATCAAGATCATAATACAATTGCTGGTTTATACGATGAGGATTGGACTAGTATTTCGATAAAGGAATTAAATAAAATAGGAAAGCGGGGATACAATGCTATTTTTCATGCTACAATTAATAGCAGAAGCCACCGCTTTTGTGTTGCCATACTACGCCTAAAAAATCTTCGCGCTTACATATCGTAAACACCTTATTAACAAATTACGGTTGTCCGTTTAAACATGATTTTTCTTTTTATAGTACCTATTGCCCTTTTGTTAATTGGATTAGCGGATCTGCCGTCCGGTTACTATGTCTTTCTTAGGATTGTAGTCTGTCTTGTCAGTTGCCTGTCATGTTACTGGAGCTATAAATCAAACGAAAAAGTCGGCATTGCAACGATTCTTTTCGCATTATTAGCAGTCTTATTCAACCCCATTATCCCCATTTATTTGTATGATAAGGATATATGGACCGTAATTGATATCTCTGCAGCTGTATTATTAGGGATTAGGGGCTTTACGTTAATGAATAAAAATTAGTGATATGGGGTATCGTAAATTGGCTTTGCTTGTTCTATCTATTCTTCTGAGTTGCTTTTCCGCAAATGCGGTTCGTCTCAAGGTAACTGGAGGCAATGTATATGAATCACGTAATCCGTTTGAATTTAACCGTTTTGTCATCGTAGGTAATAGCCTTTCCAACTATCCGAGTGGAGACGTTTTCAATTTTGATTATCCTTCCAGAAAAATGAGTTGGCAGGACTATAAAGGGAAGAGCACTTACAAGATGGATGAAGTCGATTATCAAGGCAATATTACTGTGTTTTCAACACCTCATCATATTGTAAAAGTTACGAAAGAGTCTTCTCGATATATTGTTGAATTAGTTTATCGAGATGGGAATAAGTGGTATTTACTCAAATTGAATTGTACTGAACAGTAGCTATGAAAAGTAAGATCTTTCTCTTTTTGTTATGTCTTTTTTTGCTAATCCCCGTAAATGCTGCGGCGCAAATTCGCTTTTCTTCAAATGCTAATGCATACGACAATAATAATAGAAAGGTTGGTACGCAGTATATAGCAGCAAACATCACGAACGGTACGGGTACGATGACTATAGGTAATCTAAAAATGAGGGCCGTAATAACAAATGGTCAAAGAAACGATCAGTACCAAATGACTGGTTATTCTGTTACATTAAGCACGTCAAATGGGAAGACGGTAGAAGCTACTGTAACAAAACATGATAAAGGTACATATAATGTTGTTGTGTTTTACGCAGACGGTAAAATACGATATGATGTTCCTGCTTCTCCAAATTAGCCGGGTGATTAATCGGTTATTAAGTGTACTATTGTTATAGACTCTGATGCAACAATTATGAAGAAGCTGTTTATTTGTATCCTGCTTACTGTTTATTCGAGTTTGCTGTTTGGACAATCAGAATTAACTCGTATTAAAAGCGAGCCAATGTGGTATGAGTGTGAAGGCCAATATGAGAGCTATAATTTGATATTCTCACCTGCTAGTTCTGAGTTATCAAAAAGAGCTGAAGCATCAAAGCGCGGTTATGATGGTGTTGCCATATTTACACGTTATGATGTGATTACTGATAAAGAAGCCACTTTGGATTTGTTCTATTGGATTGATAAGACAAATAGTCGAGTTTGTTTGTATATGAAGTCAGGAGTAATGCCCTTCTACGTTAAGTTTAGAAATGGCCAAGCCTGCGTTTACGCTCTAGATGAGGAGACGGGTGATTATACCCTGCTTACTTTTCTTGAGTATTTTGATGTACAGTCTTATCTATAGGTTCTCTATCTTTTCAAGCGCCACCGGCTGTTTTGGTTAATACATGTATTTTCCATACAGGGTTGAAAATGCGTAACATCTGGCCTTTCTATACTTTTTTGCTTCTGCTACTTTCCTTGGACGCTTCCGCCCAGCCCCACCAAACACCTCTGTCTGCGGCGGTGGCGAGCGTGTTCTCTCCGCATGTGTCGGTATTAGACATTCCTATGGGGACAGATCTGAAAACGTTTGAGAAAGAGTTGAAAGCGCAAGGGTTCAAGCTCAAGGTAGAGCGAGAGAGCGAGGAGAACGATGTATTCTACGGGCGCTATTCAGAAGCGTTTCTACGTGGTGAGATGGCGGGTAATCCGGCATCGGTGCGGTTGAAGGCGTCGAGAATGACAAAGACGGTCTTTGAGGCGGAAGTAGTGCTGTTGTCGTTTATCGATGTTGAGGAGGCCGTTGAGTTTGTCAATCGCTTGATTCCCGACGATGTCGCACTTTACCCGGTAGTCCGAAAAGAAGATTATGGGCCGGGCGGCACCACGTTTGTCGAGATTGTCGGCAAGGACAAGAAAGTCACCAAGTATCTCAGTCTGCCCTGGGGGCGTGTCTTCCTTCGTTTCTATGAGAACGAGGCAAAAGTTGAAACGAAAGATGCCCTCGGCTTGCTGGATGCGGTTGTATACCAGCAGACCCTGGATCACTCGTGCATTGTCTCGATGCGGTACTACGATGCTGCGGCAGGCGAACAAGCCCGGGCGGAGGCGGGTCGCAAGTCTTTCTGATGAAAAGAGCGCTCGCTTATCTGATTCTGATGCTTGTGTGTCTCCCGGCTTTTGCTGGTACCAAGCGGGCGCTGGTCGTGTGTATTGGGGATTATCCTGCCGCGTCCGGCTGGAACCCGATTGCTTCGCAGAGCGACAAGGATGTCATCCTCTATATGCTTGCCCGTTGTGGGTTTGATTCCGATAATATCATTTGTCTGGAGGAAGCTAGGGCGACGTATGGGACCATCACTTCTTCACTGGAGTCGTTGGCACAAAACGCTCGCTCTGGCGACCAGGTCTACATTCATTTCAGTTGCCACGGCCAGCAGATTACCGACCAAGATGGCGATGAAGCTCTGGCGAATCCGAAAGACCTGCTCGACGAAGCGTTGGTGCCTTACGATGCGTCAGTGGCTTACGACTGGAATGGCTACCGCGGTGAGCATCATCTGCTCGATGACACCCTCAACGACTATCTTGCTCGCATCCAAAATGCTGTTGGGAAACGAGGCGTTGTGCTATTGGTGGCTGATGCCTGTCACAGTGGTGATATCTCTCGTGAAGATGCGGATGCCGAGTTGCCGCCGTTCCGCGGTGCTGTCGATGTCTTTGCGCAACCATATCTGGGGAAGAAGGGCAAACCTGCTGTCAATCCTGTTTTCTGGATCAGCTTCAGCGCCTGTAAGGAGTTTCAGACGAATTTCGAGGTTGAGGTGGATGGTCGTCGTTACGGTCGTCTTTCTTACGCCATCAGTCGTTGTATGAAACCGGGGATGACGGCTGAACAGCTGGCCGAAGCCCTGTCGCAGGAATACCGTCAGCTCCCAATGCCGAAAGGCAAGTCCCAGTCTCCGCTGTTCGAAATCCCAAGCTCATTGAAAACCCGCGTCCTGTTCGATGGCCAGTAAGAACTATATCAACCGCCTGATTGGCGGAGACGCCCGGGCCTTCGATGAGATATACTTTGCGTATAAGAATCTCTTCATCGCCGTTATGCGCAAGGAATATGGACACGATACGGAGCATGCCGTCGATCTGTACCATCGGGCAATGGCTGCGCTCGACAACAACGTCCGTACAGGTCGCATCAAGCGTGACGGCCTGCCCGACGAAAAGATTAAAGCCTACATCATCAACTCCGGAAAGATGATTTCTCTAAACGACCATAGAAAACGCCAGACCCCGCTTACCTTCAACACGGACTACGTGATGAATCTGGACGGGGCTCCTGCTCATAAAACACGGTCCGATGAGGTCGTTGAGGAGCCCTACGACACCGAAGCGGATGAGCGGGAGAACGTCAAACTGGCCATTATCCGAGCTGTGGTCGATGAAATGAAAAATCCCTGCGCCGAGTTGCTCGAACTGGCCATCTTCCGTCGCAAGCGCAACGAAGAGATAGCTTCCATTATGAACTACGCCAACGCCCAATCGGTGGCCACCCAGCGAAGCCGCTGTATGGAAAAACTCAAAGGTTTTGTGAAGAAACGCTTTAAAGAGTCCGGCTATGAAGACTGACAACGAAACACTGAACGAATTGCTTGAGAGTGCCATCCGGGAGAAAGCTGCCATCAAGCACATGGAAGAGCTTGATCGCCTCAGCCGCCTGCACGTGCGTAGGATACGGTTCATATCCTATGCTGCTGCGGCATGCCTTGCCATCTTCGCTTTCACCGGCCTCAAGCTGGGTCACGATGCCCGCATTACTGGCTATGCCTTCAACCCCGTGGCTGGTCAGATGGGCGGTTCAGAGATTACCGCATTGATGCAGGAGAAACAGATTCGCCAGGCGTTGGATGCCATCGGCGATTCCCGCGCAAAGCTTACCCAGGAGATGGCAGACCCTTCTTCGCCTGACCCCGAGTATCTGGACCAACTGGAATCCGACCGTCAGGAACTCGACTTGCTCGAGGCCGTATGCTGGCTACGGCAGGGCCATTATTTCAAAGGGAAGAAAGCTCTGAAGGAGATTGCTTCTCAAGACGGAGTATTCGCGGCTGAAGCCCAATCTATCCTCGAATCGTTATGACCCGCCTTCGGTTCCTGCTCTGCATTATATCTGTCTGTTTGCCGCTTCTTTGCCCTGCACAGTTGCGGCGAGGAGAAGTCACCATCGACTTCTGCATCCAGGACGGAACCTATATGGCACAGTTGAACCGCTATGGCTGGTCACAGGCGCAGACCGTTCGTCTCTGTCCGGAATCTGCCTTGAATGCGCTTCCCGTCGATCACAAGTTATACGAGGAGTCGTTGGCGCAGAAAACCTACGCGTTGCTGTTGGCTCCGTTGGAATCCTACCTCAAGAAAGGGGATAAGATTTATTACGCTCCCGTAGGCAGGCTTTTCTTTATCAATCTCGACGCGTTAATGGATGGCCGGGGCCACCGGTTGCTCGAGCGCTATCAGCTCTTCCGGGTTTCGAACACCAAGGAATTGCCATACCGGTCGCAAGACAAGCAGTATCTGTTCGTAGTCCTTTTCGGCGGGATGGACTATATGGCTTCGCCTGACTTGATGAATCATTTCGCGACATACTGCCATACGCCCGACTTCCAGCCTTATTATGAGGATTGCCAAGGGCTGCCGCTTGATAATGTGTCTCTTGGCCATACTGAAGACGGCACCCGGGCTGGCGTCAATACGCTCATCAACAGCAAGGACGAGATCAAGTTTATCTACCAGAGTCGTCGCTTCTCTGCCCGTCCTCATACTGGCGCTGAAGCTTCCGAAGAAATCTTCCGGAGCGAAATGGGACGAGTCGAGCCATATATCGTCCATCTCTCCACGCACACCTTCAACATCGATTTCAAACGGTTGCCTGGAGAATCCGATGCCTCCTACAAGCAGAAGCTTTACAAGAGTTGCGGCCTGCTGTTCTCCGGTGCCGGACACACGCTTCAGGGAGAGAAACTCCCATACAACCTCAACGACGGTCTGCTTTATGCCGAAGAGATAGCGTCCCTCGATATGAGAGAATGTACGTTGGTTGTTCTCGGCGCTTGCAATACTGCGCTGGGTGTCGTCACGCAAGATGGCATCCTGGGACTCCAGTCCGCCTTCAAGGAAGCAGGCGCTCAGTCCCTTTTGATGACGCTTTGGAGCGTAAACGATAAGGCTACCTCAGAGTTTATGAAACGCTTCTACACCTATCTCTACGGCGGTAAAACCAAGCACGAATCCCTTCAGCGTGCCCGTGCCGACCTCATGGCCAGCCCCGACTTCAACGACCCGCTCTACTGGGCTCCGTTCATTCTGCTTGACTAATCGATTTTTGGGAAGCGAGGCTTCTTATCCCGGGAGCGAATGTAGCGGAGTTGTGCCCGAATCCAAAAGGCATCAATTTCCGTATCCAGCGGAAAGACTAGTTGTATCTGGAGCATCTGGATCAGAAACTCGCAAAGCGCATTCGGCATCGTATCCGGAAGGCCCTGCCGCTCCGTCAGCAACTGATAGGTGCCCCAAAGCAGCGCTGGAACACGGGCATCGTTGGGCACTCGACCACGCTTCCGCTTTCCGCTCAACAATTCTGCCTTTGCCTGCGCCACACTTGTGATCCCGGGCAGGTTCTTTTCGAGGTAGTCTCGTACCATCTCATCCCGGAACCAGTTGCAGTAATTTTCCATCCGGACCGATCCTTTACTGCCCCGCAAGGTGAAAGCCCGGTTCTCTCCATCCAGATACTCATAGCAGAAAACATAAAGCCGCAGCAAATCCTGCCGCGTGTATTTCTGCAGCACCTTCTTGAAAGATTCCTCGTTGATTGTCGGCGTATGGTCAATAACATACGCTGTCAGTAATAGTAGAGTGTCAAGGACCTTTTGGCAGAGTTTTCCGTTCGGGTAGGAGCAGACCAGCGTCGAATAGCTGGCCGCCAGCTGTTTAGCATCGAACGAGGCCGTTCCTCTAATGTGTTTTTCCGTGGGGTTGGTCAGATCGATTCCGTAGTATTTTCGGAGATTGTCTACCGCTGCTCCGTATTCTTCCGGTGTAAATGTCAGTTGTGTCATAATGCTGTGTCTTTACACCTTCTATATGTCTGTCCTACTTAAAAATCACTCGCTTTTGCAAAGAAAGAAATCGCCTTTTTTGCGCTATTTCTTTTTTCCTTGCCCCAAATTCCTTGCATATTTTTGATAATCTTTTTCCACACTCGACATGTATAAGGTGAGCAGGGCAGCGGCCCGGCTCCAACACGTAAACCTTTTTGAAACCATAACACCCTAAGTATCATGAAAAAGCTCATCTTCCTCCTCTGCTTCCTCGCAGTATCCGCCGTCGCCTCGGCGCAGATTCAGTACGTTCCCACGTACAACCGCAATCAGGGCCGGACGGCCCCGCAGTCTTCCTCGCAGACCTATCGTACCACTGCCTACGCGATGGATTCCAACGGCAATGTCTATAAGATGCCCATCATGGTCCAGGTCACTTCCAATGGCTACGGCAACACGACTGTCAAAGTCACGCAGAAGTATGTCAGCACCGGCCTCGGTGGCCAGTGGGAGAACGTTTACGATGCCGGCGCGATCCAGAAATGTATGCCGATTGCCAGTCAGCATCCCCTCGAATCGGAGTTTATGTACAAGGCCACGATCGGGGTCACCACTTGGTATTTTGATTTGTAAGCTTTTAGGTATATGACGTTGCAGCAAGGCATTTAGCCATTAAAAATCAAACTTATGTTAGAAGTATTTCTCACAATCTTTATAGGGGGCGCAATCGGCGGTCTTATCTATGCCCTGGCGGTTGAACTGGAAAACCGGCGCAAAAACAAGTAGCCGATATGTCATACTACAATCAAAATGATGGATGTCTGGCCATTTTGGCGTTGCCTCTTATATCCGCCTGGTATATCATCAAATTCGCCATAGCGATTTGCGCATGCACCTTAGTCATCCCGATCCGTTTCATATGGCTCTTTATCACGATTCCGATGAAACTCTTTACAGGAGAGGATCATTCAAATGACTGGGGAGACGGGGACTTCATAAGTTCGATGTGGCGGGTATTCTTTCCTTAAATCTTCCGCGACGAAAACGTGAGCCCCTTCAGCCTGTCGTCGCGACTCAACCAGATGCTCGCCGAGTGCATCGTGCTGCTGAACGGCCTCGGATGCCTCATTTCAGGCTCAATACATCCGGAAGTGGTTTTGACGGACTCTCATTGCTTCTATAGCAGATGCTGTCCCAAAGGGCGTCTGAAGAAGTATACTGAGTATGATTCACGAACTCTTTTGCACCGTGCCTGACGGGCTCAGTCACAAGGGCGCATGGAAAAAAAAGCTGAGTATGTAAGCGAGAAAACCGGTTACAAAATACAGCACTACAGGGGAGATGAAACGGCAGAAGATTGAGCTCGTCTTGAGCGTTATGAGGTCCCTTCAATAGGGTCGGAAAGAAAGAACAAAAAGCACCAAAAATCGATTGTAAAAACCTAAGAATTCCTATAACTTTGTAAAGCGGTAGCGCCTGTTGGGGGCCACCGCGATCACTCACACAACACATCACATTTACTATGAATCAGTTAACGTGCATCCCGCTTGCGCAGTGGCCATCGTCACCGCAAGCACCGACGGTTTCATAACCTTATCGGCCATAAAAACCCTGTAGCAGCCCTGGACTCTTCGAGTACCTGGGTAGTGATCGCTGTCTACCAAAACCACACATTGAACAATGAAATCTCCATTCCTCCAAATCGCTGAAGCCATCCGAAATAAGCGGAAGGCCAAGCTTCAGACGCAACGTCGTGCCAACATTGAATACTGCACAAAAACGGCGAAAGCGAGTTTTACGTATGAAGACTTGATCCCCATTCCGGACGATGAATATGACCGGCTTGTCGCCCGTCTTGAAGAAAGGGTGGCGAAAGAGAAATCGGACGAGCCGTTTGAAATCACAACGAGATTTGGGTATGCGCTCCCAAATATTTTCGCCTGGCGCGAGATTGTGGCCAGTATGAAGACGAGAGTGAGGGATGCTTATTACATTCATCCTTCCGATCACACACCCGACGAAGATTGTCACCACGAGACCCTCGTCTTCTTTTGCTTCAGGTCCAGCGACGAGAGCTGGAAACAGCTTTGCGGCCGGGAAGGCTATATGCTTATTTGCCCGGAATGTCTGATGATTCAGGGTTTCGTGCATTACATTATGAATTAAAGATCATGTCAACTATGGAAACCGTACTCATTTTAACCTTCGCAGCTCTCGCCATTATTTTTCTTGTGTTGTGGCTTATCAGCTATAGCCGTGACGAAAGCTACGGCCAGCTGACCAAAGAGGTTCGGGGTATCAACGATACACTGAACCGTCTCGTCCATAAGATGCCCGTTCCTCAGGAATCGACCGAAAAAAAAGAGAAAGTAATCGCCGCCCCGGAGGAAGAACCTTCTAAGCCTGTCACCATCGAGTCGGTGCGCACGGCGCTGCGCTACAACGGAATCTCACCAGAGATATTGGATACGCACGAGCCGGACATCATCAAGTTCACCTTCAATGACCGAAAGTATCGGCTCAACCTGGGCCGGCTGCCTTTTGTGAACATTATGTTGGTCTTTGGAATTGACAAGGAAGATGATGCCGATCTGATGAGAGAAGCCGCACAATACGTGTCGCTTCGGTCTTATGGGGCCAGCGTATTCGTGATTCCCGAAGACGGTTGCTTCCTTATTAGTACCGACGTTTATGCGGATACCTATCTCTACCTGCGCAATAACATTCGTTTCTTCCTGGAAGTGGTTGAGAACACCGGCGGGTACTTCTACAGCCGTTACGAAGAACTCAAGGAGCAAAAGAAAAAGTCCTCGCAGGAAGCGATTAATTCCGCTCTTCTCGCTGCCCAGAATGACTTGACCGGCAAAAAGATTCCATCGTAATAAACAGATGAAAGGGTTTCATTGGCGACTTTTCATTTTCCGGCTGCGAAAGCCTGCGGACCTTCATCGTCAGAAATCCCAAGCCGCCATACTTCGAATTCGAAGACGATCCGGATGACTTCGAATCGATGGGGGCTTTCTTTAGTACCGACCTTTCACATTGTACTCTATATGTTCCCAAAGGCTCTGTTGAGGCCTACCACCAAGCGACGGGGTGGAAGGAGTTCAAAAGTATTATTGCCCTGTAAAGGAAAAGCATAAATCAAGTATATATCAATATGTTTACTCAAAACTTTAAATTCAAAGACGGAGTTGTTGCTCATCTTGAAGATATGAAGATCAACTATACTTATGACGGGTTGATTGAGGGGAACTATGTAGATGTCACTGAAGACAAACTCAAAGAGTTGGAGAAAAAACGGAATGAGATGGAACCGAATGGAGGGATTTACTACTGTGAACCACAGCTAATTGATAGCTACCGCATTTTCGATTATGATTTCGAGAAACGGGACTATGTCAAACAATACCTTGGAAAATGCCTGAAGGACTGTATTGTGAGTGCTTCGTTTGAAATCATAGACCTAGATAAAAAAGGCGGTTATGTGGTAACGTTAGTTTGGTATCAGAGCACAAAAGAATTTACACATATCCCGTTGTTGAACTTGGCCTTGAATGCGGTGAATCAGCTGTCCTTTGCCGACATCAAGAAGTACTGCAAGTTTTATCCCTTGGACACTATTGACTAATATCAAAACATTCAAAGCGATGAAACACCTGCCAATCATTCTCCTGGTGCTCTGCAGTCTTTTATTTTTGCAGTGTGGAACCAATAATAGTCCGGTTGAAGATCATATCTCTGAAGGGAAAAATGAATCCTACTCGATTCTTTTCTCCCACTTGCAGTCGGCTTTTGCGGATTCAACCCTTCGTGCTGCAGATTTCAAAAACGCTATTGCGCCATATCTGGATACACTGGTGTCATTATCAGAGGATCAGCAAAACTTGAAGAATCGGCTTGTCGCCCAACAAGTCGCCTATTATGCCATCGATATGTTGTATGACCGGTTCGGAAGCGAGGATGCTGACGATGCTGATCTAAAAACGTTGGATTCGTTGGTGTCACCACTCCTTGAAGCGCTCGGCAAATGGTTCTATGAAGTCGACGAAGGGATTCCTATCCTCTGGCATGATTTGTACTACCTTGCGGACAAAGAATCCGACGAACCTATTAATGGGTATTTCCATATTATGGTGCTCCTTCCCGCTGAAGACCATCCCGAAGCGGAGTTGGATGTGTTCTTTCCCGATAATGCCGAGAACCTTCCATATATGATTTTCACGAAGTTTCTCGGACCTGATACGGCTGATGAAGATAGCAGCAGTGTCGTTACGGTCTCGTTTGACAACTGGTATCGTCGTGACGAAGTGGAGGAAGGGTATCCTTTGTACGGAGTTGCCGGGCCGGATGTGATCGAGAAGATGCTATCCAATGACGTGATGTATCTGTTTTACAGTCGTAGCCAAGATCCAGCATCTGAATCTCACTACGAAACAGCAAGGTTGTCACTCCAGTATTTCCAGCAGAAGTACAACGAATGTATGAATAGATCCGCAAAATGACACAAACTATGGAAAATCGTAATTCACTTGCCGCATCCTCTTATTTCCTTGTCGGCGTAGCCACAGCCATCATCGTCCTGCAGTTCATTGCCCGCGAACTGATACCCTTTCCATTTATGTCTGACACCGATACGCTGACAACCGGTGAACATCTCAGGATTTGGATCATCATCGGCCTGGGCGAGTGTAAGACCCTGGCCATTCTGCTGCTGGCAACCTGGGTGGGGCAACTGCTTCAGCAACGATTCCCCAGTCCATCAAAAACGACACAGCGGACGCTGTTTGTCATTGCTCTCTTGGGTCTGGCATTGTTTGTTTATGGTCTACAAACTCGTTGGATGCCGATTCGTTTCCTGGGCGGTAGCTATGTCGCTGCAATCATCCAAGGCTACCTGACAAAACCCGACATCTCTTCACAACGGCGAACCAGCGAACTCGTTCTTACCTGTATTGCCTTTGCTCTTTTGTTAATCGGTCTTCACTACCTGGAACGCCACCGCTGGTTCTGGATCTTCGCTATGATGCCGTTTGCATACTATATGCTCCGTCTCTCGTATGACTCGAATCTCCAGCATCTTATGGGGAAACGCTGGGTGTGGCCCACCATTATAGTCCTGTCGATTCTCTCTTTTCTCTGCGCCCTTTACGTCTTGATATGCAACTGGTCTTGGCTGTTTTTCGATCACCTTATCCCCATCTGGTGCGTCATCCTCCAGCCTGTAGTGGTTTATCCGTTCATACGCAAGTGGAAGGAATGAAAACAATTGTGAAGACACTGCTCATCATCGGACTGATCATCCTGCTGCTCATCGGGATAAAGTGGGCTTGGGTTTGTCTTTCAATCCGGCACCACGGCTCATTTGAGACCGAGAAGAAGGAGATTCTGGCGCGTAGTGAGTATTTGGCGTCTATGCTGATAGCCTCTCCCGAGGACGTGCTTGCCCGGATGCCGAAAAGCATCGGACCGCAGTTCCAGGGGGAATGGGCTTTGTATTCCTGTTCGATGTATGCGGCGGCGCTGGTCAATATCGCAAGGATCTATCCGGAGACACGGGAAGAGTCTGTCCGGCGGATTGACCGGCTGATTCAAATCGTCTTCTCTCCGGAACTCCGGCGCTATGACTCGATGAGATGGGGAGAAGATCCGCTGGAGGATCTGTCGGGCGATGTGAGTCACATCTCTTACCTGAGCCATCTGGCATGGATGATCGGCGGATACCGGAAGATCGGCGGCGGACCGCAATACGACGAGCTGTACGATGAATTGTGCGAAGCGATGAACCGTCGCATTCTGCAGAGCCCCATCCTCAATCTTCCGACCTATCCGGACGAAGCCATCTACGTTCCTGATATGCTCGTGGCCATCGTGGCGCTGGCAGAATACGCCCGTCAGCACAACGGAACGTACGCATCGACCGTAGAAAAATGGAAAAAGATCATGCTGGATCATTACGTAGATCCCGCAACCGGGCTGATTCAGTCCTTTTTCTGGCCTGAAATGCCGGAGATTCCTTTGCCCGTCAAAGGCTCTTATTCGGCGCTCAGCTGTTATTACCTGACGCTGGTCGATCCAGATCTGGCCAGGGACCAGTACGAGCGCCTGAAGCAGCATTTCCTGAAGGAACGGCCGATTACGGGAATAAAAGAATATGCCGACTGGTCTCCGTTTCTCGCCTTTGAAATCGACGCGGGACTCATCGTCTGCGGCCTGAGCCCCACCGGCACCGCCTTCGCCGCGGGAAGCGCGACTTTCTTCCGGGACACGACCCTGCGCCGTTCCATCCTCAAGACCGCCGAACAGGCCGGTACAACCATCAGAGTCGGCCGTAAGTCCCATTACCTCCTCGCCGATTTCCTCCTCGTCGGCGAAGCGATCATGCTCGCCATGCGGACGAATGCCGCTGCTCCCACCCGCCGCGAGTAGCCGCCAAATAGCCGCAAGATGACAGGCCTCTCACGTGCCCAGAAGCCAGTTGTCTTGCGCTAGGGGCCGATTTCGGCCCTTGGCGCAAGGCAACCTGCCGTAGATGCCATCACAGGGGCCGTTTTTCTTGCGCCAGTTTGGCGGAGATCCGCCCCTATTATGGAAAAGTGTATATTTTCGTTGCCGATTTTACCGGAAAAGTGTATATTTGTGTCGGTAAAAATATTGGAAAAGTGTATGCTAAGAAGGAAAATCCAAGAGAAAATCGTTGATTATCTGGAGAATGGGTCGAATAAAATTCTCGTTCTAAACGGGGCTCGCCAGATTGGCAAGTCGTATATCATCCGCTATGAAGGGCAGAAGCGGTTTGAGAATTATATCGAGATTGATCTGATTGAGGACAAGAGGGGGGATCGTGTATTCGCCGGGACCCGGGACATAGAAGATTTCTACCTTCGTTTGAGTACCATAGCAGGAGACCGGATGAAGGAGAAAGAGAACACCCTTGTTTTCTTGGATGAGATTCAGGCTTATCCGGAGATGCTCACTCTCTTGAAGTTTCTCAAGCAGGACGACCGGTTTACCTATATCGTGAGTGGTTCCCAATTGGGCATAGCCTTGAATCAGACACTTTCCAAGCCCGGCGGGAAGATAGAAGTGGTAAAGATGTTTCAGCTGGATTTCGAAGAGTTTCTCTGGGCCAACAATGTGGGGGAAGATTTTATCAGCCATGCCCGTGACTGTTTTGAGCAAAAGACGGCACTTTCGGAAGATCTCCATCGGCAGATGATGAAGCTTTTCAAGCTGTATCTGTTGATAGGCGGGTTGCCGGATGCCGTTAACGTTTTTTTGGAAACCAGAAATATTGTTCTGGTCAGAGACGCTCAGAAAGAGGTATATGAGTTGTACAAGGGAGACGCAAGCCAGTATGACGCGGAGCACAAATTGAAGATAGGGCGGGTTTATGAGCTGGTACCGTCTTATCTGGAAAACAAGAAGAAACGTGTCAGACTCAATCAAATTGAGAACAAGGGGCAGGCTCGTTCCGTCCAATATCAAGACGAATTCGAGTATCTGGTAAATAGCGGGATCTGCAATGAGGTCAGGGCTATTTCCAATCCCAGATTTCCATTGGGCGAGTCGGAGAGCAAGAATTTGCTGAAGCTCTATTTAAACGATGTGGGTCTGCTTACCAGACTTCTATATCAGTATAATGTATCTGCCGTTTTGGACGAACAAAAGAGCATCAACCTGGGCACAGTCTACGAATTGGCCGTCTGCAGTGAACTGGCTGCCCACGGTTTTCCTTTGTTCTATTATGATAATAAGAAAAAAGGAGAGATAGAGTTTATGGTCAATGATTATGACCATCTCTCCATCGTCCCCATTGAGGTGAAGTCCGGAAAAGATTATAATTTACACGCTTCTCTGGATTCTTTTGTGGAAACGCCCGATTACAATATTCAGGAGGCAATCGTGCTTTCTAATGAACGGGAGGTCTTGTCCAAGGGGAAGATTGCATATCTCCCCGTTTATTATGTGATGTTTCTGCGACCTTCTACTCCGCCCGACCAACTGCTGATTTGATGGCGGATGCTATTCGTCAATATCAAAGAAGTGTTGTGTATAGTATTCGCCATAAAATAACTCATAAACACTCTTAACGAATGCTCCATACAAATCCACAAATATGGAATTATTCCTAAAAACGGGTTTTTGATTTAAGGCGTTATATAACTCTTCTAATTGATTTGTATCAATACTCCCAAATCGCTGTGCCCGCCATAGATCGCACAATGCTATCAAATCCGGATCATCCTTCGTATCAGGATTTTTAAGCAAACTGGAAAGGCCGGCTCGAACGTGTGCGTAATGAAATAGAAAACCATCCCAATCAGTAAAAGGCCCCATGTCGCATCTTCTCTTATTATATAGTTGATTGTATAGGGTATCGAAGACATGCTTTTGTTCCTCTAGATTCTGGTTGAACTGTTTGGTTCGAATATACTCTTCTGCCTTCTTGTTGTGTTCGTTGTTGCTCATAGGAATGTTTTTTTGGTTCGGGAGAATAGATAATATGCCATTTGACTAGAACTCCAACTGAAATCCCTTGCTCTTCAGGCGGTCGTAGTTTTCTTTGTCGAAGCGGTACTTGACGGGGGTGCGGGTGCCGTGGCGGGGGGAGCCGTCGTCGACTTCCGTGAGGATCTCATAGTGCTTCATTTTGTTGGCGAAGTTGCGGCGGTCGAACTTGACTTCCAGGATGGATTCGTAGAGGTTCTGGAGCTGGGGCAGGGTGAAGACCTCGGGGAGGAGGTCGAAGCCCACGGGTTCGAAATGGATGTTCTGCTTGAGGCGCAAGAAGGCGACGCGGAGGATTTTGTCGTGGTCGAAGGCCAGGTGCGGGATGTCGGTCCAGCGGAACCATTCGGCCCTGTCGGCGTCGGTGTCCGCCTCGACTTGGGCGAGTTTGACCAGGGCATAGTGCGCGACGGTGATCACGCGCTCGCGCGGGTCGCGCTTGATGTCACTGAAGGTGCCCACTTCCCGGAAGTCCTTGACGGAGAGTTTGAGGCCGGTCTCTTCCTTGAGTTCCCGCGCGGTGGTATGCGCGATGGTCTTGTCCTTCTCCACGTCGAGGAATCCGCCGGGCAGCGCCCATTCGCCGACATAGGCTGTGGCGCTGGCTTCCTTTTCCTTGCCGCGCTTGATCAGGAGCACTTTGAGTTCCTTGCCGTCGTATCCGAACACCACGCAGTCAGCCGTGACAGCCGGATGCGGGTACTCATAGGTGTATTGACCTTTCGTTGCCATAATGTTTTTTGTTTCGTTTCGGCAAAGGTAATGCTCTTCTGCCATTTTTGCAAACTTTATGTGTGTTTTTTACGCAATTTTGGCAGATGTTGTGACGAAATGTCGTAAATGTGTAAAATTTACGCAAAAATTTTGGCAGTTTGAAATAAAGGCTCTATATTTGCGTAAAAATTACACAAACACGAAAAACAATTCAAGCAATGAAAACGATGAACAATTTCAAAACCAGGCCCGAAGCCTTCCGCTTCACCGACAAGTATTCCCGCGAGAACAATGAGACGAGCATCTACAACCTCATCATCCTCGACGAGAGCGGTTCGATGGATTCCATCCGCGAACAGGCTTTCAGCGGAGCCAACGAAACGCTGCAGACCATCCGCGCCGCGCAGCAGGAAAACCCCGACGACCACCAGATGATTTCCTTCGTGACATTCGACTCCGCCGGCGGACACCGTCCTGACGTCCGGACCATCATCGATATGGAAAAGATCGAGAATGTGAAGGATCTCACGCGCGATCAGTACGAACCCTTTGGCGGTACGCCGCTCTACGATGCGATGGGCCTGTCCATCACCGCGCTGCGCGAACACGTGAAGGAAGGCGACCACGTCCTCGTGACCGTGATCACCGACGGTTATGAAAACAGTTCCTGCCACTATACGGCGGCGATGATCAAGGAACTGGTGGATGCGTTGACCGCGCAGGGCTGGGTGTTCACCTACATCGGTGCGAACCAGGACTCCGAACGTGTAGCCGGCGGCCTGGGCATTCGGAGCACGATGGACTTCAGGGCCACGGTGGAGGGCTCGGTCATTATGTTCGACAAGATGCGGCACAGCAACCGCGAGTATTATAAGAAAGTGCGTCGCGAGAAATCCGGCGAGCAAGTCGACTACCAGGAAGACTTCTATGCCGAGAAACTGTCGTATATGCGCATCACGCCCGAACACGTCTCGCAACTGCGCAACGGCCAGATCTTCGTGTTCGGCAGCAACGAGGCCGGTCATCACGACGGAGCCGCGGCGCGTCTGGCGCGGGAACGGTTCGGCGCCGTCTACGGACAGGGCAGGGGACTGCAGGGCCGGAGTTACGCCATCCCCACTATGAATCTGTCGTTGGACCAGATTGACAAAGAGGTGGAAGTCTTTACCGCTTTTGCCGACCAGTATCCCGAGCTGACATTCCTGGTGACCCGCATCGGCTGCGGCGTCGCCGGCTTCAATGCACGGCAGATTGCCCCGCTGTTCGCCGGCGCCAGCTGCCTGCCCAACGTCCATCTTCCCCAGGAGTTCTGGGACATCCTCAACTATCGTTATAATCTCTAACCACAACGCCATCTCGGATGGAACCGCCCTGTCACCCTGCTGGGCCGGGGCGTTATTTCACGCGAATCTTTTTTCCGACTTTGAGGACGGTTTTGGTGGTCATGCCGTTGAGCTGGCAGAGCTTGTTTACCGTCGTGTGATGCTGCTTGGCGATCTTTGAAAGCGAATCCCCTTTCCTGATGGTGTAATACACCTTTTCGGGCTGTTGCGGCTGCGCTGTCCCGGTGACCGATGTGTCGGCCGCGGCCGGGCTCACGGCGGGCTTGGCCGGCGCCGGTTTTTCGGAGACCGTCTCTTTAGGCTCCGGCTTCAATGAGGAACCGGGGACGTGGACCGTAGCCTCGCGCACGGGCGCCCAGTTTCCGTCACCGCTCAAAATGATCCGGCCGCCCTGTCCGGGAACGACAAGAGTGCCGTTTTCTTCCACGAACGCCCATTTTCCGTTCTCGAAGAGTACGATGCGTCGGTCATTGTCGGCCAGCACGAGGCTGTCCGGTGCGATGTGTACACCCAGTTCAGTATCGAAGGCATAGACAGCCGTGCTGTCGAAAACCACGTCGTAGTCTTCAAAATCCGGCAGGAAACGCCGTGCACCCAGTAGCCGGTTCGCGTAATAGCTCTCCGTGTAGATGCTGCTGTGACGGACCCCGTGATTGGAGGCATGGATGAACTTCGGATCGTTGCGGGCCGTGTCCAGTCCGGTGAAAATGCCGACATGACCGACCACTTTCGGATTGCGCCGGCTGCCCAGCAGCAGCACGTCGCCTTTCTGCAGATTACGGAAATCCGAAATGTCCACTTCGCGTCCGTCGCGGGCCTGGTCCTTTGCCGAACGGCTCAGATCGTGGAAGCCGAAATGGCCGAATACATAGCGGGTGTAGCCCGTGCAGTCGAAGCGCTTCGGGCCGTTGGCCCCGTAACGGTAGGGTGTACCCAGGAAGGTCTCCGCATATTCGACCAGTTTGTCGGCCAGTTCACGCGCCGTGATTTCGACTTCGACCGTATCCTGCGGCATCGGGGTCTGTGCGCGCAGTGCCGTCGCCGCCAGCAGCGGGACGCATATCAGCACTATGGCACATAAACGTCTCATTTTCCCGAGTAGAAATGGAAACCGTGCTTGATGCCGGCCACTACGGCGTCCCAGCGGATGATGATGCCGATGACGGCTATGAGACCGATCCAGATAAGGGCCTTCGTCGTGTCGGTTTGGGCTGCGTACCAGGTCTTTATTTTTTGAAACATCGTTCCGGCGTTTTGTGCAAAGATACCCCGTTTCTTGGAAAATTGCAGATTTTTTATTAAAATTGCTCAATTATAACCTAAACCATGGGCTCTCTACTCCTCAAAGGCGTACAGTTGGACAACCGCACGACGGACATCCTGATCGAAGGGAACCGGATTGCGCGGATTGCGGACAATCTGGATGTTCCCGCCGGCCGCGTGATCAACGGAACGGGCAAGACTGTCATTCCCGGGCTGATCAATATGCACACCCATACGGCGATGACCCTGATGCGCAGCTGCTATGAG
>JAEEGI010005312.1_pt1 | contig 29668 bp, 14 predicted proteins | sample 8958751 | NCBI WGS metagenome assembly JAEEGI01 (sample SAMN16246545, study PRJNA631951) | gut metagenome | biome: gut microbiome; feature: rumen; material: KS-attached | host: Bos | place: Iran: Karaj | collected 2018-10 | reverse complement strand
GTCCTGCGGTAAGCCACATTACATAAGGAACCGGGCTGTCATAAGGGCTTCTTCCGGGGAAAACAAGGCCAAAAACAAAATAATAAAGAACGACTGTAACCAGAGGCTGAACAAAAGCCCATACTCTGCCGAGTGAGCTGCCTGCATACCTTTTCTTAAAGTCGTTCTTTGATAATTCCCAGATTAAATTTCTGTTCTTTTTAAAATCGCTCATTTATTATGTATCTCTTTCCTTAGCACATACATAGTTATTTTACCATAAAATCAGCTATTTTTCAAAGAAATACATTTAGCGTTATCTTAAGGATTTTAAATACTCTTTATGCTCATCCGTCACACGGAAGCTTTCAACCGCTTTCTGAATGGCTTTCTTGTGACACCAGTCGTCGAGCACGTGCTTTTCAAAGTAAGGAATTGTGGCATCATACTGCTTTGCAAGCGCTGTCGCAAAGTACCATGCAATCATCATTTTAAGGTAATAATCTTCTCCTTTTTTAGAAGCAACCCATTTTAAATATTCTGGTTTAAAGTCGTCTCCTAAAAATTCGTTCATCAGCATTCTCATACCGAATCTTGATGTATATACATGATCTGAATCAATCCATTTTTTTATGAGAGGTAATAGTTCGTCGTGTTTCTTTTTAAACGCCTTGGGGCTTGACTGATCACATACAGGCCAGCAATCGATGTAAGGAAGAAAACGCTCTGTTTCTTTTATGCACTCGTCAAAATCTTTTATCATTGCAATCATAAAAAAATGAACCAGATTTTCTTCATAGTATTTATGCGGAAGCTTTTTTAAGTATTTACTACCTTCTGCGGTTCCAAACATATCCTTGGCTATTTTTCTCATATCAGGAGTTCTGACGCCGAGAATTGTATCCTTAGAAATATTCGGAACAAGATTGCTTTGAAAATCCCTGTATTTATCATCTTTATATTTGCAAAGCTCTTCGTATACGCTCATTTGTTCCTCCTAAAAACGAAAAAAGACTTCAACGTTATTATAACAATTTGAAGCCTTTTTTCATATCATTGAAAGGGTTGTTTTGTATAAAAATTTTAAAGAAAAATTTTTATCAGTCCACAAAGATAACTCCCGAAGATTCCAGATTAACATACGAGTTACACGTATTGTTATCGTTGCCGCCTTCTTTGTCACTGTGGTCAATCCACACATAAAGGTTGTTACCCTGCATCTGCATCATGATAACACCGCTTTGTTTGGCAACTCTGGACTTCATTAAACTTCTGGAGCTAAGTACATTGGCGTTCGCAGAATCTCCGATAATGTTTGCGCCAAGTATTTCACACGCAGCATCTGTAAATGCAGTCTGCTGTGTGAAGTATGCAACACTGTACAGACTTCCGTCTTCAAGATAAGAAATCTGCTGCGCGCTGTCATCATCCTCAAGGATATCAGGATCGCAACGTGCGATATTAACAGCTTCCTTAATCGTGTCACATAACTGAATATCGGAAGAAACATTAGTCTTCTCAATATATCTGATAAGCAAAGGAGCCATAACTCCTACAAGAATAGCAAGTATAGCAATTACAATAATTAGCTCTACAAGCGAGAACCCCTTACTCTTCATATTATTCCCCTTTTGACAAATCCCTAATCTATATATATCCCTCTACGCTCTCATCATACTATAAATTGGAGGTAAAAATGAATATTCGTCTATAACAATATGTTAGTCTTTCGTGTCAAAAAGGTCTTTTTATGAGTATTATTCTATAATTTCGAATCCGTATTCATTGGTAAGGAGGTTTTTAAACTCTTGCGAGTATCCAAAACCGACCTCAATCATTTCCTGGCGGGTTATTTCGCCCGTTTTAAGCTTGTCTACCCATTTCCAATAGTTTACTTCATCGTCGGTTCCCACAGGATTTCTTCCGAAAAATGCTTCGTAACAGTCAAGAGTAAACTCTTCTTCGGATTTATTCATATCCTTATATTCTTTCGATAAGAAGAAGCCTTTGCTTATTACTGTGGAAATGTTGTATTCATTTCCCCGATCGTCTATGCCGTTAATAATGCAGCCTTCCCAGTAAGCGATACCGTCATCATCGCCCGGTCTTCCGAGGGCACTCCAGTAAAGATCTCCTACAAATTTTGAAAGCTTTTCCAGATTGACATGTGTAGTTTCAAGCTTTAATTCTAATTTAGGTTTGTTCTGGTTGTTGTTCTGATTATTATTTGGGTTGTTATTCTGATTGCTACCCTTTACATAATCTTCAGGATTCAGTTTGCCCGGGTTTATATTATATTCCGCACAAAGATTTTTAAACTCCGGCGAATTGGTAAATCCCGCAAGGACAACGATTCTGTTTTCTCCTGCTTTCAGTTTATTCAGCCAGTCATTATAACCGCTTGCATCCGGATCTCTGTTAAAGAAAGATTTATAAAGAATCTTTAGATAGTCTTCATCAGATACTTTACGGTTATTAAACTCCTGACTGTTGGCAAATCCGTATGCAACCTGAGCACCGGTTTCCTCGCCTGAAACCAGTCTGTTAACCCAGTCGTTAATACCGTCTTTATCTCTGTCAATTTCTTCCTGACTTCTTCCGAGAACTTCCTTGTAAAATCTCTTTACAAAATCCGTAACCTGATCCTTCTGAGAAGAAGCAACTACATTTACGGTATAACTGACTGATTTTCCGTCAAGTTTAATTGTTATTTCCGTTTTTCCGGCTTTTAATCCTTTAATCTTTCCTTTTGAGACAGATAAAATACTTTTATCCTTTATCTCAACAGCTGCGGAACTTGCCACTGTATCAGTTGTAAAATCATACCATGGCTGTTCCATAACTCTGAATTTTACTGCTGTGGATTCTCCGACACCTAATACTATTCCGCTATTTGGATTGTAGTTTAAATCCTGACAAATATAATCCACATAACTCGGAGTGAATATATATCTCCACCAGTTATTATAATATCCGTCCTTATCACGGCCATCCGCATAAGGCATATTGTAAAACCACCATCTGTGATGGGCAATTGTGGCATCGCTGCCGTATTTTGCATAGAAAGGATCGTTTAAATAACAGCCGTCAGCAGTAAAGTACTGAACATCTTTTCCTTCTTTAAAATTTTTGTAATACTTAACCTTTGTGTTATTCTCCCAGTCATAATCTGATGTTGAATTGGGCGAATAATGAACCATTCCGTATCCGTAAATCTTGGTATCGGTAGTTGACATGAGTTTGCAACTACTGTATTTCTGCCAGTCATTTAATGCAGAATAATTATTTCCGTCTATAACATGCTTGGGATCATATGGAATCTGACTGTAATTGTAGCTTAGCATATGCTCTGCAAGGTGTCCCATATTTTCCAGTGATCCGTCTTTTCTTGAGAATGTGGGTGTTATAATGAAAAAATTGTCGCACTCACGAGTGAATGTTCTTCCGTTAACATCAAAAGGACTGCTTCCTACAACACATGTTTCACAGGGAGAAAGAGGATCTATTCCTATAAGGAAAAGCATATCAAATTCATTATTGTTTTTACGTTTTACGAGATTGAGCTTATCAATGTAATAATCGTAATCCAAATCCCATGCGGTATCATACGGTTTAAATGCAGGGTCGCTTATTCCTCCCATCCAGTCTCCGTATCCGTAGGAATTCTTTTTAAATATTTTCTGGAAAGACTTATTATCCAGAGAATCTATAGAACAATATTTTGGGAATTCATTAATAACAATTTTATCAACTACATTAAAAGATACTGTGTTGTGTGAAATCTCCTCGAAATTATCAATCCAGAAATCAAGAGAATCATCCAGAGAATAACCAAAATACTCCGATGCTTTTATTTTCTTTTTTCCGTTCCAGTAATTATTTCCGTCAATTGAAGACAATGTGGGATCGATTGCTGCGACAAGCAGATTGATTTTAATATTTCCGGTTGCAGTAAGCGAAAGATTACCATTTTTATCTCTGCCGGAATATGCTTTTGCCTCATTGGATGGTAAAAGAGTTAACGCAAAAATAATCAGCGTCATTAAAACAGAAACTGCCTTGAAAATGTAATTCTTTTTTTTCATTCCTTTTCCCCCTTTTAGAATATCCTTTTCCACAATAAACAGTATATCAATTTAAAAAGCTTTAAGTCAATAAATTACACATTTAGACACAAATATTTCAAATAATTTTCTTTATTTCATTATCGGAAAATTTAATGAGTTCATCCGCACCCTCTTTTACACATTTTCTGACACGGTTTTCTTTAGGATATCCCCAAGCTTCAAAAATGTGCGGCCCAACTATCGACCCGGTTTGTAAATCCTTTGAAATAATGTAATACAAAGATAATGAAGATTTCTCTGGTGAATTAAAAACCCACTTCATTAAACCCGCAAGTTTTTTAACAGTATTTCCGAATGCATTTGCACCAAGCGGAGTAACGGATATACCCGGATGAATCATAAAAACATCAATATTGGAATTCTCGTAACGTTTTGACAAATAATATGAATACTTTGCCAGGCAGAGTTTTGATCTGGCATATACGGCAAAATGTTTGTATTTTCTCGTAAAATAAAAATCATCATAATCAATCTTCGCCATCTTGTGTACTACAGAAATCGTATTGCAGTAAATAACTTTATGCGAAAGTGTTTCAAGATAAGGCAATATCTTTTCGCTTAAATAATATACAGCAAAATAATTGGTTCCGAGCACATTCTCAAAACCATCCTTTGTTACACCGCTTTTATGAAAAGTACCCGCGTTGTTTACAAAAATATCTATATCGATTTTATTGTCGAATATATTCTTCGTAAAAGAATCAATTGATGATAAATCCGATAAATCCAGTTGTAGAATCTGTATGAGAGCATTCGGATATTCTTTTATGAGTTCTTCTCTTGCTGCTTCAGCTTTTTTCTTATTTCTGCATGCCATAATAACATCGGCACCAAGATAAAGAGCCGATTCAACAGTCTTAAATCCGACACCGCTGTTAGAACCTGTCACCAGAACAGTCTTGCCTTTAAGAGATATATTCAGTTTATTAATCCAATTTACTGTTTTCTTAGTAAGTGCCATAACTATTTTTTATCATAAAAAGAGACGGAGCAAAAGCCCCGCCTCTAAAAATGTTATTCAATTATCTTAAAAGTATCCCGGTTACGGAAGATTGTGTGCCTTTCTGTACGAAGGTTTTTCAGAAGGAACCAGTGTGCCTCGTTTGATATTGTACTTATTGCAAAGATTCTGGAATTCTGCCGAATTGGTAAATCCTGCAAGTACATCCATTCTGTCTGTTCCTGCCTTAAGCTTGTTAACCCAGTAGTTATATCCGTCCGTATCAAGGTTGTTCGGATCAAACGGATCTCTTCCGAAGAATGAGTGATAAAGGATTAAAACATACTCTTCATCTGATACACCTTTATTCTGGAATTCTCTCGAATATACAAATCCGTATGCTACGTTCGAACCGTCATCTACTCCACTTATAAGTCTGTCAACCCAGTACTTGATACCGTCCACATCTGCATCAATTTCTGCCTGAGGTCTCTCAAGTACTACACTGTAGAATCTCTTAACGAATTCTGTTACATATTCTTCCTGGGTCTTTTCTCTCCATTTTGCTGTAATCTTTAAATTCTTTGCAGGCATCTTTGAAGGAACGGATACTGACCAACCGTCAAATGTATAGCCTTCTTTTTCAGGAACGGGTGCAGTAATCTTAGCGCCGGCCTTAACCTTTCCGCTAGTATACTTATTGCTTGCGGTTCCGCCCGCCAAATCCCAGGTAAGTGTAAAGGCATTTGCCTTCCATTTAGCCTTATACGTTACATTCTTTGCAGGCATGGTCTTTGAAACCGTTGCGGACCAGCCATTGAAAGTGTAGCCCTTCTTGGTAGGTGTAGGTGCAGTTATCTTCGTGCCATATTTAACTTTTCCGCTTGTATATTTTCCACTTGCACTTCCGCCGTCAAGATCCCACTTAAGCGTATATGAATTTCTGGTGTAATAATACTTAACAACCAGGGTTCCATCAGCCTTAATCTTAACTTTCTGAACCGAAGGTGATGTGAAGCCTTCATACTTCTTTACTGCAGGTTTGATGCTTGCTCCTGTTGTACCTTTAAGTTTTTCAACTGCAGGCTTTGCAGTATACTTGCCATCAAGTCCCTGTTTGTAATGCTCTACCTTGTATGCGGTGTCGGTTCTAGCCTTCCAGATTGCTTTAACTACAGTATCCTTACTAACTACAACTTCATCACCCGGATTCATGTTAACAGCACTTTCTCTGCCAATAGTTACCTGCCATTTATTAAATGAATATCCTTTAGGTGCAGTGAAAGTATTTGCTTCAGGAAGCGTATAAGTAGTTCCCTTATCAACCATCAAATCTGCCACGCTTCCGCTTCCCTTATTGGCATCGAATGTAATTATGGCTTTATTTGGACGAATTACTAATTGATTGTAATAAATGTAACCGGTATATTCACTCGAATCCAAGCAATTTTCGTTTTCATCGTTATAATAATATCCTAAAATCTCGACTTCAGCAGGATTATGTTTTAATACGTTTGGATAATACGATGATCTGTATATTGTTCGATAAGCAGAGCCACTTCCTTCAACTTCAAATCTTCCTGTCCATGAATCGCTTATAATTGCAAAATCACGTGTATAATAACTTTCATTATTTACAATAATGCCATAATTATTATTGTTGATATAATCTCCGGTATCGTTTGTACTCAGAGCCTTGGCATTTATACGAGCATTGCCTTTAAGTGTTATAGTGCAAGGCATATTAATAAACATTCCTGCCTTCTGTCCGTAATTATATCCTCCGGTATTTGTTCCTGCCAAAGCATTTAAAGTACTTCCGTCTCCGATTACGAAATTAGTTCCGGCATAAGTTTTTATTGCAGTACTGTTAGATTCATAACTGCTTCCGCTTGTTCCTTCATAATCACCGCCATATACATTTACGTCAGCACCACCTGAAAGAACAAACTCTTTTGCAACATGAATTCCTACAGTATCGGACCTGTTATTTTTGGTCGTTTTACCATATACATTCAGCGTTCCATTACCGTCTACAGTTAATCCATTTGCTCTTACACCGACGGTAGAAATAGTGTTATAAGCATTTTCTGCAGATACCGTAAGTGTTGCGTTATCCGCGAATTTCAAATCTACCTGTCCGAAACTGAATATTCCTATGTAATTTGCAGTTGTACCTTTATAAGTGAATGTATTGTTTCCTGATAATTCAACCGTGAATTTGCCCGACTCTTCAATCGGATAATGAATTACAGCCTTATCATAATTTGATACAAGGTCAACTCCGTTTAAATGGAATGTGAAAGTATCAGGATCAAAACTTGCTTTACCGTCTCCGAAAATATCTGAAGCGTTAGCATCATTAACAAGTACATCTCCTATATAAATTGCATAAGCATTCATCGTTTTGATGTACTTATAATAACTTTCGTTCTCAGAGGAATATTCTTCCGGATTGCTGCCGTCTGAATAGCGTGACGCAACTGCAACTGCAGTCCTGTAATTATCAAAACTCATGTAATTTTTTACTACCTTGGCAACACTTCCTGTACCCTTAGATATAAGTTCTACATTACCTCCGTTTATATAGGCCGTTCCGTTTACAGCAATACTTTCATTCGTAGCATCTTCAGCCGTGATTTTCAAATTACCTGAATATACACTTAAAGATGAAGTTCCGTAACATTTACCTGAACCAATTCCTGAATTTATTGTTACATCACCACCATAAACTGTTAAATAACCGCCTCCTCTGGTTGTTCCGCCGGATGTTCCGGGTGTGACTGCAACAGTTCCGCCTTTAACTTGGAATTGATTACTAACACCACACTGTGAACCCGTAGAATTACCACAGGAAATGTTCACATTTCCATCGTTAATATAAGCATCATCAACACCATAACAATATGCACCGTTTCCGGTGGTGATATTGACGGTACCGCCATTAACAGTCAGATCGTCCTTAATTCCATAACAATAATAGGTAGAATCTTTTGTGGTGACATTTAAAATACCATCATTAACTGTTGCATTGTAAATACCGACAGAAGAATGTTCTGATCCGTCATAAACGCATTGTCCGCCACAGGCATTTACTGTACCGCCGTTTTGAACAAGCTTGCCGTAAATACCATAACTGCAAGAATAATAATATCGAATATTAACATTTCCTCCATTGGCATTCAGAGTTCCGTTATCGACCTGAACATCTCCGTAAATTCCGTAAGTATCATAATCGTAATATCCTATATCTCCTCCTGTCGCAGTTAATGTACCATTCTTTAAATAAACATTTCCGCCAATACCATACGAATAATCCTGTTTGGTATATCCTCCTATTACTTCAACCTCAGGTCCGTCAACAATAACTGTTTTTTGTGTAAAAATTCCATAACTATCAACATAAGTATTTGTCTGGTCTGCACCTTTTACGGTAAGTTTTCCGCTGCCGATTATATTCAGATCAGCTTGTTCACAGTATATTCCTGCAGTCATATCATCCACAGATCTTTTTGAAGTAAGACTATTTTCGCCAATTACATTAATTGTAAGAGGTTCAGTATTATAGTAATAAATCGCCGAAAGCAAAGTATCCGAAGCGGAAGTTGATTTATTCGTTAAATTGACATTATTCACTGTTAACGTTTTGGTATTTTTATCATAAGTTGCACTTCCTGAACCCGACTCATTAAAATAAGTATTAACAGAACCAATAATATCGCCTGCATTATCATCAGCGACAGGAACTCCGCCGACAAATAAATCAGCGTAATCCATCTTAATATACTTATAAACAACCATATCATGCATATTGGCAGCCATAGCCGGTGCTAAAACCGCATTGCTTCCGTCAGGGTTGCTTCCTGCTTTAAAATACGCATTTCCGGGTCTGTATAAATATCCTCTGCTGTAACCATCCAGATAATCAGTATCAGCATAATAAGTTGCATATTTATAGCCATAACATTCCAAAGTTGAACCGTTTCTTAAATCAAGATTACCGGTCTCAGTTACATAAACACCTATACTGCTTTGTGTTTCATTTCCTTTGGCAAATGCTTTAAGATTAACACCATATACAGTGAGATTATTTGAAAAGTCTATTATAATTCCGTCATTTTTCCAGTTTGGAGCATCGGAAGCATCGCCAATAAACTGAAGCGTTGCTCCTTCGCCACTTATTTCAAGTGATGATTTATTTGCAATAATAAGGCCGACACTTCTGCCCGAACCGGTTGCATCCACTGAATGCTGTGTCAGAGAGTTATCTCCGGTTACAGATATTTTTAAAGTCCTGTTATATACACAAAGTGCCGCCTTACCACTTGAAGAATAATAAAGGTCATTTACCGTATCAGCGTAACTGTATCCTTCGCCTTCATAAACAAAGTTGTCCAGATATAAGGTATTTGAAGAACCGTCATAATATGCCGTTCCGCTCGCCACCTGAGTTCCTGCTGCCTCATTAATTGCTGCTGTCAGATTTGAAGCATTTTCCTCACTTATCTCTATTCCGCCCAGCCAGATATTGGATTTCCATTTAGCTTTGAAAGTCAGATCATTTGCAGGCATATATGAAGGAACTTCCATATCCCAGCCGGCAAATACATATCCGTTTTTCTTCACATTAGGTCGACTAATATAGTTTTCATATTTAACCGAACCGGTTGTGTAGCTTCCGGATGCATATCCGCCATCAAAATCCCATGTTAATTCATACGAATTTCTAGTATATTCATATCTTATTACAATGTTTCTTTCTTCAGTTAAAACAACAGTCTTCTTTTCAGGAGAAGTAAAACCTTCAATTTCTTTAACATCCGGCGAAATAGTTGTTAATACTTCACCTGCCAGTTTTTCAACTTCAAACGGAGTAGAAGGATATGTTCCGTTTATATTCTGCTTATAGTGCTCTACTCTGTAAGGGATGTCTACACCATCGCTCCAGTGTGCATAGAGCGTAATGTTTCCGTGACAGATATCTGTGGAGAGAATCTGATCTCCTGCTGTTGCACTTGTAAACCAGCCGTCAAATACATATCCGGGCCAGTTGGGAACAGCCATCTCTCCGTACTCTTCACCATCGTAAAGAGTATATGTAGCAGGATCCAAATCATTTCCGCCGTTAACATTGTAAGTTATAGTGTATAGAGGAAGATTATCCCACATTGCAATGATATTTGTATTATTGCAAATATTATATTGCGTTCCCGGTGCGTATTCTCTGTTGCCAATCTTCCATTTTCTAAACTTCTTACCTCTGGCCGGTATAAATGAATTTTCAGGAAGAGTATATAATCCACCTATATTTGTAAGAGTGGGCATCTCTCCTGTTCCGCCGTTAGCATCAAAGGTTATTTCATTGTTAGCGTACAAAGTAGCTTCACCATCATATAAACTGATAAAGGCTCCTTCATCAGCAGGGATGAAATAATCTGCCGGATTACTGTCAGGATTGTACCTTGAGAATCCATCAGTAAGTTTGTTCCAGGAACCAAGTGCAGGAACACCTGTTGCTTCGAATTTTGCCCCTGAAGTTAATTCTCCGTTTATATTAAAAACACCATAGTTTACGCTGATTATATTATTTAATTCATCACCCTTTTTATTGTTATAAACTTGAGGATTGCCGGAAACATACAAATGTCCCCTGTTAGCTACCTTAATTCCTCCTCCGGTTCCAACAGAAACATTATTCTTAACAATACCTCCGCTTAAATACATACTGCTGTGACTGCTTTGATTTTCCCACAAATAAACTCCGCCACCTTCTCCGGCTGCAGTATTACCGCATATAGAACCGCCCGACATATTAAATGTACCGCCATAATAAGGCCATACTCCGCCACCGTCTCCACTACAGATATTACCGCAAATGGATCCTCCTTCCAGATTAAAGATAGAATTAACTAAATAAACTCCACCATTATTACCAGTCAGGCTGCCTCCTTTCATGGTTATTGTGGTTCCGCCATAATTAACTATTCCTCTGCCGGTGGCTCCTGTAATTATACCTCCGTTTACAGTAACTATTTCTTGGGTTACAGGATCCGTGTAGGTTACTTCAGGAGTATGTTCCGCAGTAGGATTGCTATCGATAATTGTAAAATCAACATTTTCTACACGGTAAAAATAAAATACATAATTAGCAATTCCACAACCATCTAGAATATGTCCGTTCAAATCTAGTGTTACTGTAGTGTTACTGTCAATTCCAATTGCACTGTCTCCGGGAATTGCTTTTATATCCTCAGTAAGTTGTACTGTTCCGCCCTTACTTAACTGAATACCCAAATTTTGCCAAGGCGTAACCGCTCTGACATTTCCATCCGTATCGGTAAAGAATACAAAGTCCTGGTCACTTACAAAGAATTCACCCGGATCTTCACTGTTATATGCCGAATAACCCTGAACTATTCTTTCCGGATTACTCTGTGACGGTGTGCCTTTTGTTGTCACCCAAATCTCGGCACCGTCAGTAAGCGGTCCGACAATTTGAATATAATAATTTCTGCCATAACGAATATTACATACTTTTTCCCCATCCGAAGAAGTATTATTCTTTATCACGGGATTGCCTGATATTTCAACATGTGCACCATAATCACCGTTATCCTGAATGGCTCCGCTGTTTCTTTTAGCTTTATTTCCGGTAATTGTACCACCGCTTATTACTAATGTTCCGGAATAATACATTCCGATTCCGCCACCGTCAGCTGCAGAATAATTGTTATCAATGTGACCACCTGTCATAGTAATGGTTCCTTCGGTATAAATACCGCCTGCACCACCCCAGCTGGTATAATTATCATTTTCAAATCTGTTTCCTGATACAGATGCGTTATCTGAAATATTTATAGTTCCGGAACACGCAATACCTGCACCGCCTCTTCCGCCATGGTTTATATTGTTATCCACAAATGCATTGTCGGACAGGCTTACAGAATAATCACTGTGAATACCTCCTCCCCATCCATCAGAGGTATTTCCTTCAACACCTGCATTATCCTGCATTATAATGGTACCATTTCTTATACCACCACCGTTTGAAGATGCCACATTGTCTTTTATCAAAGCATTTCCTGACATGGTAATGGGTACTGAATTGTAATAAACGAATACACCACCGCCTTCGGTAGCCGCCTTATTATTTTTTATAACGGCATCTCCGCTCATATTGAATGTAACGTCTCTTAATCTGAGACCTCCACCATTACCGCTTAATGCTTCATTATCACTTATTTCACCGCCTGTCATATTAAAATACTGACATGCATATATATTTACACCGCCACCACCGCTTCTGTTCCAGGTGGCAGTATTATTACAAATCTTTCCTCCTGTCATTGTTGTCGTAGCATTATCATACATGCCTAATCCTGCGCCCTGCGGGGATTTATTATAACTTATAGTTCCTCCATTTAGTTTAAAATCACCTGAAGTACGGATATATACTCCGGCTCCGTCTCCTTCGCCGTAAGTAATATAGTTTTCTGTTACCAGACCATCATTCATAACAAATGTTCCGCTATTGGTAACATATACGCCACCACCGGTATAGCCTGATGTGTTTCCGGCTATACTTCCGCCGTTCATTACGAACGTACCACCGTCGATTGCTACGCCACCACCTTCATAACCGCTATTTCCGCATATAAATCCATCATTCATAGTAAATGAAGTTCCGGAAGCAACATAAACTGCACCGCCGTATCCGGTTGAATTATTAAGTGCTATTGAACCTCCATTAAGAACAAGTTTGCTTCCATAAGTTAATTTTATAGCACCTCCTGCGCTTGATTTTCCTCCTTTTATTATTCCGCCATTAATTATGTATGTCTTTGTATCATCAATCGGAGAAGTATAAGTAATTTCAGGATCATGTGTCGCATCAGGATTGCTATCCATAATTGTTAAAGTGCCATGCAACTCAAATATTAAACCATTGTTCTCTCTGCTGATTACATGTCCGTTTAAATCCAAAACAACATTACCCATAGTTTGCAACATATCAGTTACAGTAATATCTGACATAAGTGTTATCTTACTGGGTATATTCTCATCATAACTAGGAAATTTAAACGCTTCCTTTAAATCCTGTTGATTGTAAATAGTTCTTGTTGTTTTTACATTAATGGTGATGCTTTTTGTTATTTCTGTATCATCCGTATCTTTAACAGAAAAAGTAATAGTATAGGTATCTTCTTTAGGAAAATTGATAGTAAAAACATTATCATCGCCATATTCAGGACTTGGAATGCCAGGTACACTTGCACTATAAGAATTACGAGCCCAATCCAGCCTGTACTGGCAATTTTCACTTCCGCCCACTTTAATAAGTGTAAAAGGAATATCTTCATTACTGTAAATGTCTGTATCATAATTAATGAAAAAGTCTGTCAGATTACCATAAATATCCGAGCCAATCTTTAATTCATCTTCAGAATACAGTGCTTTAGTTTCATCATCGTAAGCGTATAAAATATTGCCTGATCCGGCATCAAAAGAATACCCGGACGAAACATCACCTGAAACAGGCGATGCCATAAATAGATTGTCAGTTCCAAGGCTGTCACAGTTTGTCACATCAATCATATAATTGTTGTTATCACTCCAGTGAATAACATTCCACATATGAGGTTCACTGTCCATATTGCCGGAGACCACATAACAGTTAATGGAAGAACTCGAGAAAAAGGTCTTATTGCAAAGGTACATGAATGCTTTACTGTAACCTTCGCAAACAACATTTGTAGAAAAATCTCCGTCAAAAACATATATTAATTGCCAGGGATCACCATATTGAGATGCAGGCCAGGTTGCAGCTTCATTATTGTATTCAACTAAATCACAGATTTGATCTCTGTAATATTCAATTTTTTGCAGGTCATTTTTTGTCTTGGCTCCATCAAGAATATCGTTAATAGAACCTATTGCTGCTTTAACCGCTTTAGTCTTTGCTAAATCTACAGTAAAATCATTCGCTCCTTTATAATCAGATGATACCTCAAAACCATATGTCATGTATGTATCGCTATCAAATGATAATTTCCATACACCATCGGATTCGTAAGCATAAAATTTATAATAGTCTACAGATACGCGAAGTCCCATCCAATATCTTTCATAAGGGCAATCCGAGCGGAGGGCATCCGATACAAGCCCATAATCAAAGGAACTCAATCCTGTTTTAACCATGAGTGCATCCTTCGCTTCATCAGTAATACCTTCTTCGTCTACTATTGCTGCAACGCCAAGTTCAGCAGCAGAATACGAACCCCCACAACCAAGTTCAAACTTAGTAAATGTAATTGCTGTACTCTCTCTTTCACCATTAGCAATTTCAGCTATCGCAGACTTTGTTTTGTCATATACAGTTTTGTTTATGCCGGTAAGTTTATTGCCGTTAAAAGACGAGGAATTGAACATAGGAGTCTGCTTCCTGTCAATTTCTCTGTCAATATATTCTTCCAATAAGAAATCACTATCTAAAGAATCATTTTCAAAAGTATAATTAGCTTCTTGGGACGATGAGATAAAAGTTTCTTGTATTTCTTCAGATATTTCATCTTCAATTATCTCTGTTTCAACATCATCTGTTATTTCAGTATCGGAATCCCCGGATAATTCTTCGTCTTCGGAAATCACAATCGAATCCGCAGAATCATCCGAATTAATTGATACTTCTTCAGGAATGCTTTCATCTTCCTCATCAGAAGAAATCGTATCATTATCAACATAATCGTCCGAATCTATTTCTTCTTCAGTAGTCTCTTCGAAACCAGAATCATTATTGATATCGGAAGCATCCTGAACATCTTCTTCATCAACGTCAAAATCATCCGATGCATCGTCAGCATCGGCTTCTTCGAGCGTAATTTCATCTTCGACTTCCGATTCATCTAAGATGTTTTCGTCCTGCTCATCTTCGATGACAATATCCTCCGAGACAATTTCATCCTCATCAACAGATGACTCAACACCGTCAACAAAGTCTTCATCTTCGATATCATTAACATAAACAACATCATCCGATGAATCAATTAAAGGCGTAACTCCCTGTGCAAATGCCGTATTTGACAACAGTGTCAAACACATCATAAAAGACATTGCAGTTGCTAAGATTCTTCTGATTCTCTTCATAACGTTTCCTCTTTTTTTCCTTAAATTAAAAAACCTCGCGAAAAAAATCCGCAAGGTTATTGTTCTACTTTGTTATGTTTTTCACAATTGGTTTCCCTTATCCAAGAATCGGATAATAAAAAAACGAATTCTATTCGTCCGATTCTAACCATATAGTAACCTCTCCAACTAAAAAACCAACACAACTAACATATATATATTCTACTCTTTTCCTTAAACCTTTACAATAGGCAAATGTCGGACAAAATCATAAAAGAGGCAGAATTTTCTGCCTCTTTTATAAATAATATAAACATTTCTCACTTAAGGAAGATTATGAGCTCTTCTGTAAGAAGGTTTTTCAGAAGGAACCAGTGTGCCTCGTTTGATATTGTACTTATTGCAAAGATTCTGGAATTCTGCCGAATTGGTAAATCCTGCAAGTACATCCATTCTGTCTGTTCCTGCCTTAAGCTTGTTAACCCAGTAGTTATATCCGTCCGTATCAAGGTTGTTCGGATCAAACGGATCTCTTCCGAAGAATGAGTGATAAAGGATTAAAACATACTCTTCATCTGATACACCCTTATTTTGGAATTCTCTCGAATATACAAATCCGTATGCTACGTTCGAACCGTCATCTACTCCGCTTATAAGTCTGTCAACCCAGTACTTGATACCGTCCACATCTGCATCAATTTCCGCCTGAGGTCTCTCAAGTACTACACTGTAGAATCTCTTAACGAAATCGGTTACATATTCTTCCTGAGTCTTTTCTCTCCATTTTGCTGTAATCTTTAAATTCTTTGCAGGCATCTTTGAAGGAACTGATGTTGACCAGCCATCAAATACATATCCTTCTTTTTCAGGAACTGGTGCAGTAATCTTAGTGCCGGCCTTAACCTTTCCGCTAGTATACTTATTGCTTGCGGTTCCGCCTGCCAAATCCCAGGTAAGTGTAAAGGCATTTGCCTTCCATTTAGCCTTATACGTTACATTCTTTGCAGGCATGGTCTTTGAAACTGTTGAGGACCAGCCATTGAATGTATATCCCTTCTTGGTAGGTGTAGGTGCAGTTATCTTCGTGCCATATTTTACTTTTCCGCTTGTATATTTTCCACTTGCACTTCCGCCGTCAAGATCCCACTTAAGCGTATATGAATTTCTGGTGTAATAATACTTAACAACCAGGGTTCCGTCAGCTTTTATCTTAACTGTCTGAACGGAAGGTGATTTAAATCCATCGTATTTCTTAACTGCAGGTTTTACACTTGTATCAGTTGTACCCTTAAGATTTTCTACTGCAGGCTTTGCAGTATACTTTCCGTCAAGCCCCTGTTTGTAATGCTCAACTTTGTAAGCAGTGTTGGTGTTAGCAGTCCACTTAGCCTTTAGAGTTAAATCCTTTGCAGGCATTTTTGCAGGAACGCTATCACTCCAGCCGTTGAATGTATATCCCGATTTTGTGGGAACAGGCGCTGTTATTGAAGCCTCATATTTAACCGAACCGACCGTATAATCACCTGTAGCTGTTCCACCGTCCAAATTCCATGTTAATGTAAATGAATTTCTTGTGTATTCATATTTGATAACAGTGCTTCCATCTGCTTTTATTGTTGCAGTCTTTTTAGAAGGTGATGTAAATCCTTCGTAAGATTTTACGTTAGGTGTAACATTTGTTAAGGTCTCGCCTTTAAGTGTATCTGTATCAGCAAGAACATATCCGCCTTCAAGTTTTTCTTTATAATGTTCAACTTTGTATACAGTATTCTTGCTTGCTTTCCAATGTGCATAAAGAGTTATGTTTCCGGTACATGTATCGTTAGAATTTACTTTTACTCCGCCTGATGCAGCTGTGTACCATCCGTCAAAATCATAACCGGTTAATGTTGTTGTGGGCATTGTACCGTATGTATTACCTTCGTTTATGCTGTATTGAGTCTGTGTAAGGGGCGAGCCGCCGTTTACATTATAAGTTACTGTATAAACCGGTATTGAATCCCAGAGTGCTACGATTGTTGTATCTTTCTCAACCTTGATAGTCGAGCCTACAGGATATTCTTTGCCTGAAATACTCCATGCTTTAAATCTTTTTCCTAAAGGTGCAGTAAAACCGCACTCAGGAAGATCGTAAGCTCCAAAGTAATCCGAAATACTGCTCATAGATCCGCTTCCGCCGTTTGCATCAAAGCTGATCGTGCTTTTTACGAACAAAGCAGCTCCACTTCCGTTTGCGCCTACTGCATAAGAACTATTGTCAGATTTAAAGAATTTTGCAGGATCATCCTTACTGTTATATGTACTGTAATTACTTACAAACATTTGAGGATTTCCCTGAGTGGGAGCGTTTTCGCTTGTTACACCAATTGAAGCCCCATTAGTAAGAGCTCCTTCAAGATCAAAAGCTCCTTCGACGTTATTAATCTCATCGTCAAAATAATTACGAACAACCTCAGGACTACCGGAAATATGCAAAACTCCAAAAGTTCCTATTAATATTCCGCCACCACTTTCATAACTTATATTTTCTGTTATCTTTCCGCCTTTTAAGAAAAATCCTTTGTCGGTTTCATTATCCCAAATGCTTACACCTCCGCCTCCTACTAAGGTACGGTTTTGGGTTATCGTAGCATTGCCCGACATTGTCATGACTCCGTCGCCTTCAAAATATACTGCGCCGCCGTTGTCCCTTGCATTGTTAAGCTTTATAACTGAATTTCCACTCATTATAAAATTGGAATCTTCGATTTTTACAGCACCTCCGTAACCATCGGAAGTATTAGCGCTGATTTCTCCTCCCTGCATTGTAAATGTGGATTCTAAAGCAACATTTACACCGCCTCCGCCTAATGCCAAGTTGGAGCTTCTATTTTTAGTTATTATTCCATCTTTCATAGTTACAGAGGATGCAGCATTTATTCCAATACCACCACCCTGACCGGAATAGTTATGGCTGATTTCACCCTTGTTAATAACCAACGTACTACGGCTGACATAAATGCCACCACCATCACTATTAGGAAAATTAACGTTATTTCCGGTTATATAACCACCATTGATTTCCATATATGCCGAATTATCCAGATAAACACCACCACCTTTATTGCCGGCCCTGTTTCCGCATATATATCCACCGTTCATGATAAATGTTCCATCATCAACATAAACGCCGGCACCGGAATATGATATACCATCCTGTATGTTTTTAGCTATAGAGCCTCCTTCAAGGACTAATTTTCCCCCATATACTTTAATTCCTGCTCCGTCTCTGCCATTTCCACCGGTAATAATACCGCCATTTATCTGAACATTATTTCCAGTTGTAGGATCATCATATGATATTGAAGGATTATGTGTAGAATCAGGATTACTGTCAATAATGGTCAGATTGCCTAATACATATAGGATACTTGAATTTGACTTTATGTATTCAATTATATGGCCATTTAAATCCAATACCACGTAAGTTCCTTTTTTTACGGTCAACTGACTAGTTGAATTAATATCAGCTTCCAGAACTATTTCTGTAGGTGTATTTTCATTTGTACTGGCATTTTCAAGTGCAGTTACAAGTTCGTCATAGTTTGTTATCGGTGAAGCTTTTTTTGCTTCAACAGATATCGTTTTTGTTATCTCTGTGTTATCTGTATCTTTTGCAGAAAAACTAAGTGTATATTTCCCTTCTTCAGGAAATACAACCGAAAACTGGTTTGCAACTGAGTAAGAAGGTGTATATGAATCACCAAGAATATTAATACCTGATGCATTTTTAACACTATTAAGTTTAAACATACATGAGTTAGTACCACCTTCTCTGATAATCGTAAAAGGAGTAAGAGTTCCACTCTTTATGTAAGCATCATAATTAACAAATATATCTGATAATTTGGCAGTACTCTTTTTACCAATTGTTAATTCTTCCGTTGTATATAAACTCTTCATATCCGAACTGTATATATACAGAACATTTAAATAACTCAAAGTGAAATAATAACCCGAATCCGGATTACCGGAATTATGAAGAGCCATAAATAGATAATTACCATTTCCACCATCGCAGTTGGTAACATCAACCAGATAATTAATATTATCCGACCAATGCATAATATTCCACATATGATTACCGCCATCCATGGTTCCATCTACCAAATAGCAATTAATGGAAGAATCGCTGAAAATGGTTTTATCACATAAATACTTAAATGCTTTACTATATCCTTCACATACAACATTAGTTGCATCATTACCGTCAAAAACATATACAAGCTGCCAGGGATCACCATACTTATCGTTCGACCAGGCTGCAGCTTCTTTATTATATACATTTAAAGCGCAAATCTGATCTTTGTAATATGTTATTTTTTCAAGGTCATTTTTAGTTTTTGCAGTATTCAGAATTGAATTAATACGACTTATAGATGCTTCAACCGCACCGGTCTTAGTTGTATCAACAGTATAGTCTTTTCCGCTAACTGCATAGTCTTTATTTACAGAAATCTTATATTTCAAGGTTCCTGTAAAAAATAATTTATATTCATTATTCTCCCATGAGGCAGAACATCCTTCAAAGTTAGATAAAGAAAAATTAAGTCCCATCCAGTATCTTTCGTAAGGATGGTCTGTCAGAATAGAATCACACAGAAGTTGTGCATCAATATCGTAAAAACCTTCTTTTACTTTTAAAGCCGTAACAGCATCCGGATTAATTGTTCCTCCTGTAACTATTTCCGAAACACCGAGATCAGATGCAGAATATTTCCCACCGACTCCAACTTCTTCAGGGGTAAATTCAATTATAGAACTTTCTCTCTCTCCCTTAGCAATTTCCGCTATTGCAATTTTAACTTTATCATAAATAATTTTGTTTAATCCCGTTAACTCGCTACCCTTAAAAGTAGATGAATAAAAAACAGGCGTCTGATTATTATCTATTTCATAATCAATATAATTTTCAAGAAGAGTTTCACTGTCTTCCGAAAATGCATTATTACATACAATATCCTCTTCGTTTGCAGAAACAATTTCGGTTATTTCATCTATGCAATCTTCCGAACCATCCTCATTTGACTCGGTTTCTTCTAAAACAACTTCCGCTTCCGCTTCCTGAACTTCAACCGTCTCAGTTTCTTCTTCAGTCGGAACTAAAGCTACATCTGATGATTCTTCTTCCGCAATATCTTCCTGAACCGTATCAGTTTCAGCATCCAATACGATAATCTCTGGTTCTTCTTCAGAAACATATTCAATTTCTTCAGAAATAGCGGGTTCTGCAGGAACGATTTCTTCTGCGTGTGCTACATTGGTAAACAATGATAAACACATCAGAAACGAAAGGATTGTTGCCAGTGTTTTTTTGAACCTCTTCATAAATTCTCCCCTTTTCATGTTTTTTTAAAAAAATAACCTCGCGGAATCAGGTTCCGCAAGGTCAAAAATTGCATGGCTTTAATTATATAATGCACGCACCATTTAATTAGTAACCTTTATAGATTACTACGAATAAAAACAGATTTCAATAGTAAATTTTTATTTTCGCAACAATATTTATTTATTATTATCTGTTTGTAAGAAAATGCGGTGTTATAAGCGTAAAGAACGCTCCTGCTATTACGTCAAATACCGCTCCAAGCAAAAGCATTACCGGCATACTCTTAAGAATAATTCCCGCAATTACAAATCCCATTGACGGCATAGCTCCGAAGTAAACAAATATAATCTGTACCATCATCTTTACCGTCTGTGCATGATCACCCGGAATCGAAATGCTTACAAAAGCACCTACTGCTGTTCCGAAAAGCGATACCGAAAGGATGAATACAAACCATCCGATTACAACCAAAGGACTAGTCTTTGTAATAATTGCAGCAACAATCATCGGTATAAGTATATCTATTCCACAAACCGTTACAGCACCGAGCAGAGAAGCCCAGATTTTCTTAAGCGGTGAATCGGGTATCAGTATGAAAAACTCTCTGGAAGTATCTTCATCGAGAGGATTTCCCATCGTTCTGTAAAATGAAAATAACGCAATTGTAACAGCAGGGATTAAAAACGGATCAAGAAAAGGATTCTTGATTTTGCCAGCCAGCCAGCTTCCGCCGATTGCAATGAGAAGATTAATTACAAACATCTTCGAGAAGAGTTTGAATTTTGCAAATCTTAATCGGTTATAAACAGTCTTATAAAAGAAAACACTTGCCCCGGAACCATAATGAAAACCGTCTCTTTCGATGTTTGCACTACGGTCTTTATCTCTGGTTACCGTACCGCCCTTTTGGGCATTTTTAGCATTTTCAAGTTTTGCTGCCACTCTCTCGGTAGCAAACATTGCATCCTCATAAAAGTCTGCTTTCACATTCCAGATAATTACTATTGAAATTATGCAGGATCCGACAAAAAGACAGGAGTACGCAACTGTTTTTAAAACATTGCCCATCATCGAATAATAAACCATACCTCTGATCCATCCTAAAAAAGGAATCCAGAATGTATGCTTGTTTCCGAAAAACTTAAATGCAGCAAGTCCTATTTCCTGCTTAGTAATGGTTGTATACGCTATGAATGCAATTCCGAGAACAGCATAAAAACCTATAAGAATTGAACCTATGTTGATTTTTCCTTTTTCAGAATTACGCGACAGGGTATAGAAAGTAATCTGAAGGAGTGTCGAAAACAGCATTGTAAGTATGTAAGCAAGTAAAATAACAAATGCACTCCATACACTTATATGAAGATTGTTTACCAGATTCGGTATCTGAAATATCATGTAAAATCCAACCAGGATATTCATTCCAAGACTGTTCATGAGTCTGAACATAAGTACCGACTGCGGTTTCATCGGAGATGAAAACAAAAGCGGTACATCTGCGGGTTTAAACAACTCTCCGCCTCTGTTAACCGTTGAAATCGTAAGTGTAACAAAGAAAAGAAATGCTACTACGACAACAATATCAACCATATCGTATTTGGTAAGATTTCTTTCCGTAAGAAACTCGGAGAGTTTTGATACATGTTCTTCTACTTCTTCTTTATCAATTGTCTGTTCTACAGTAGTTTCCTCGCTCTTGAAACTTTTTTCAATAAGAGGAACAAGTCTGCCGATTAAAAGCCCGAACAAACTACAGACAATCGTAATTACAATAAAAAATGCCACCCAGGTCTTTAAAAGCTTTTTTAAAGTGTTAACAATCGTATGGAAGGCATAGTAAACAAAAAGTCTCATTCTTATGCCTCCTTAGTATTTTCCTTTTCTTCTTCCGTATTTTCTTCAGCCTTATCTTCTGATACGGCTTCTTTGCTTATTCCTTCAGTAACTTCAAAGAATAAATCTTCAAGAGATTTGCCCATTCCGTCAATTTCAGCCTTGGTTACATTGGCTTTAACCTTACCGTCCTGCATGATAACCGTTCTGTCCCAGAGCATGTCGACACTGTCGATAATATGCGTGGAAATAAGCATGGTTTTGCCTGCCTGACGCATTTCTTCAATCATCAGTTTTAATTCTTTTATGGCGTGAGGATCAAGACCGAGAAGAGGCTCGTCAAGTAAAATAATATCGGGATCCGGTAACAGACCAAGGCAGAGATTCAGCTTCTGCTGCATACCTTTAGAAAGCTCGTCACCAAATTTTTTTCTTTTATCATCAAGTTCGAATCTTTTAAGGAGCATATCAATACGCTCTTTATAATTCGTAAGTTTATAAGCTCTTGCGATAAACTCCATATGCTCAACAACCGTTAATGTGGAGTATAAAGAAGGCATCTCCGGAATATATCCGAGAACTTTTCTCGCATCCGAAGTTTTATTGGGAATTCCGTTAACGGTAATAGTTCCCTGATATTTAAGGAAACCGATAATGGATTTCATTATCGTACTTTTTCCTGCACCGTTAGGTCCCAAAAGAACAGTCAGACTACCCGAGTCGAGAGTGAAAGAAACATCGTTACAGGCAAGATTCTTGCCATACTTCTTAGTTACGTTTTTTACTTCCAGCATTTTGTTTCTCCTTTTCAAGTAAAATATTATAAGTAGACGGATGTCCGTACCGCAAAACATTATATCATATATATTTAGCGAGCGATAGACGGGTTCGAGTCCCATCATGTATAAAAAAAGAAGACATTGTGTTGATCAATGTCTTCTAATCGAGCGATAGACGGGACTCGAACCCGCGAGCTCAACCTTGGCAAGGTCGTGTGCTACCAACTGCACCACTATCGCATTTACCTGTCCGTTTTGCGGACAAGTAATATATTAACCGATTGATTTTAAAAAGTCAACAACTTTTTGAAACGGATTAGTTAATATTGATATTTATACTTCCGGAGCTTGTTTCTACCTTGATTTTTTTGTCTTTTCCGTCATTTGTAATAAACTTGGAATCCTTCTTCTCGTCGTTTACATTGATTGAGCCTGAAGATACATCAAGATCAAAATCGTAATCGTTTACATCTCCGATTAAGTTTAATTTAACTCCGCCGCTTGATACATCAAGGTCAGCGTTATCAATTTTGGTATCTTCTGCCTTAACGCCACCCGAGGTTGAATCTGCGGTTAAATTCTCGATTTCACAGCCATCCATTTTTATTGAGCCTGAGTTCGCATCAAGATTTGCACTCTTGGCTGAAACCTTTGTAAAATCAATTCCGCCACTGGTCGAATTACCTTCAATTGTTTCTGCGGTTACATTTTCAAATTCAATTCCGCCGCTTAAACTTCTGGCATATAGATTTCCGACCTCAGCATTATTCATTACAAACTTTCCTGAAGACTGGTTTGCTTTTATGTCTTCATACTTAACATTGTCAAGAGTGGTTCTTCCGCTTGAAACCTTAATATCAAGATTGTCTGCTTCGGAGCCTGTAATACTTACGCCGCCTGAGGAACTCTCAATTATACCGTCTATATTTACGTTTTTAATATCCATTCCGCCGCTTGATGTCTTTATTTCTGCATACTGATCTTTAGTTACATACAATTTTATGTACTGCTCTTCTGAATCAATGTTCATTATGTTTATAGGAATCACTTTATTATCTTTATGTGTAATAATGAGAGTTTCATCCTCAACTTTTATATCAGGAATCGCCTCTTCAAGTAAGCGGTATTCAACGCGGCACTTATCACTCTCTTCTATGTATAATTTTCCCAACTCTATGTCGATCTTCATTGAAGAAAAATCATCGAGGTCATAATATTCATTGATATAAATAGGCTCAACAAATACCTTATTTTTGATATCAAATCCGAAATTATTTTTTCCTCCGAACAATAATCCGAGTCCAAATATTACTCCTCCTAAAAGAAGCAATGATGTATTTATAATTACCATAACCAGTATAAATTTTTTCATAATAAATCCTTTCTTTTATGCTTTTTTAACTCTTTTCTCGGTTGACTTTTTAATTATTTTGACAATAAGTCTTACGATAAGTATGAAAAGAAGTACTGTTACAAAGCAGATTGCAAGACCGATGGCGATTACCATCATACCGGCACCTATACATACAAGTTTCTGTCCGATACCCGGTGCAATAAATGCCGAAGCAAATACTGCAGTGCCTGCAGCCATTATGGAGAGTCCCGCACCAAAGAATGCAACGAATAGTATAAGCAGAACTATAAATAGGGTTAATACAATTACTAACAGGCAAATAGCAATCGGCAAAGATATCGGAAGCGAAAAGATGGAAATAATCGCAATCCATACTATTGTGGCCGTTTTCTTAGCGGATTTCTTTTCTTCGTTTGAATCGATATGCTTCATTGTGATATCCGCAAATATATTCTTGGCAACTTCTTTAGGAGTTCCGAGCTTTGCGGTAACATCTTCGTCCTCTGCAAATCCGTAGTCCTCAAGATATTCTGTATAAAATGTTAAAGCATCCTCTCTGTCTTCCTGGGGCAAAAGTTTAAGTTGTTTGGAAAGGGCTTTTAAAAATTCACTCTTATTCATCTACATTTCCTCCTATCAGCCTGTCAATCTTGGTTTTGTAATCAATCCATTCCGTTCTGTAAAAACCAAGCAGCTCGTTTCCTTTTTCCGTGATGGAATAATATCTGCGATTTCTGCCCTCGAAAGGCTGATCGTATGTAGTAAGGTATTCGCTTTTCTGAAGTCTTCGTAATACCGGATAGAGTGTTGATTCGGAAATGTCTACAACTTCCTGGACCTTCTGCGTCAGTGTATAGCCGTAAGCATCACTCTCTGCAACTATACCGAGCACACATGCGTCCAAAAGCGGTGCCGTAAGTTGATATGTCATCCTTAATCCCTCCTGATTTATATTTGAAAATTCATAGATATTTTTGTTTTCGTATAATACTATACGGCGTATAATATTATTTGTCAACACATATTATACAAATTTTTGAATATTCTTTTTTTCCCTCATAAAAGAAATCTATGTTATGTAAACTAATGCCTTATAAAAGAGCATAAAAAGAATCGGGTCTTTTTAAAACCCGATTCTTATGTAAACTTAATTGTAACTTATCTTGCCGTAAACTTTCCGTCCTCGACATCAATCGTTATTGTATCGCCTTCTGAAACTTTTCCGGAAAGAATCAGTTTAGCAGCAAGTGTTTCGACCGTTTTCTGAACATATCTTTTAAGAGGTCTTGCACCGTAATTGGGATTGTAACCTTCTGCAATTACTTTGTCTTTTGCCTCTTCGGTTAACATAACTTTGTATTCTCTGTCTTCCAGACGTTTGTTAAGGTCTGCCACAATAAGATCAAGAATACCTGCGATTTCTTTCCTGCCGAGAGGTTTAAAGAGTATCGTTTCGTCGATTCTGTTAAGGAACTCAGGTCTGAAGAATTTGTGAAGCATACCTGTAACAGCCTCTTCCACTCCTTCTTTAAACTCACCGTCTTCATCAATGCCTTCAAGCAGCACATCTGCACCGATATTCGATGTCATAATAATAATTGTGTTCTTAAAATCAACCGTCTTGCCGTGTGAATCTGTTATACGTCCGTCATCAAGCACCTGAAGAAGTACGTTGAATACATCGGGATGTGCCTTTTCAACTTCATCGAACAAAACTACCGAGTAAGGTTTACGTCTTACGGCTTCGGTTAATTGACCGCCTTCGTCATATCCGACATATCCAGGAGGAGCTCCTATAAGTCTTGATACGCTGTACTGCTCCATATATTCACTCATATCGATTCTGACAATATTGTTTTCATCGTCAAAGAGCGACTGTGCAAGAGCTTTGGCAAGTTCCGTTTTGCCGACACCGGTAGGTCCTAAGAAAAGGAACGAACCGATGGGCTTGGTAGGATCTTTTATGCCTGCTTTTGATCTGATGATTGATTCGGTAACCTTAGTTACACCGTCATCCTGACCAATAACTCTTTTATGAAGTTCATCTGCAAGATGAAGTACTTTGTTTCTCTCGGATTCATTCAGTTTGGCTACGGGAATTCCGGTCCATCTTGATACTATTCTTGCGATTTCGGTATCCGTAACTTTTTCATGCACCAGCGAATCGTCTTTCTTTTCTGCGGCTTTCTCCGCTTCCTCAAGACTTGCTTTGAGTCTCGGAAGTTCACCGTATGTAAGCTCTGCTGCTTTCGCAAGATCGCCTTCACGTTTTGCAATTTCAATCTTTGAATTAAGTGCATCGATTTCCTCTCTCATCTTGGAAAGTTTGTCTACCGCACTCTTTTCATTCTCCCATTTAGCCTTGGCGTTTGCAAAATCTTCTTTTTCGACTGCAAGGTCTGCCAAAAGATCTGCCAGTCTCTGTTCGCTCAGTGAGTCGTCTTCTTTCTTTAAAGCCTGTGCCTCGATTTCCATCTGCAGTATTTTACGCTGTTTTTCATCAAGTTCCGTGGGCAGACTGTTAAGTTCGGTCTTAATCATGGCACATGCTTCATCCACAAGGTCTATTGCCTTATCGGGTAAGAATCTGTCGGAAATATATCTGTCGGAAAGCACGGCTGCGGCTACAAGCGCATTATCCATGATTTTTACGCCGTGATAAACTTCGTATCTGTCTTTTATACCTCGTAAAATAGATATCGTGTCTTCGACCGTAGGCTCGTTTACCATTACAGGCTGGAATCTTCTCTCAAGAGCAGCGTCTTTTTCGATATACATTCTGTACTCATCGAGTGTGGTCGCACCTATACAGTGAAGTTCTCCCCTTGCAAGCATGGGTTTAAGCATATTGCCCGCATCAAGCGCACCGTCGGTTTTACCTGCTCCGACAATGGTATGAAGTTCATCGATAAAAAGAATTATTTCACCATTTGAAGATTTAACTTCATCAAGCACTGCTTTAAGTCTTTCCTCGAACTCGCCACGATATTTTGCACCTGCGATAAGAGAACCCATATCAAGTGCAAAGATAGTTTTGTTTTTAAGATCGTCCGGAACATCTCCGTTTACGATTCTCTGTGCCAGACCTTCTGCAACCGCAGTTTTACCTACACCGGGTTCGCCGATAAGCACCGGATTGTTTTTTGTTTTACGGCTTAAGATTCTGATAACATTTCTTATCTCAGCATCTCTGCCTATGACGGGATCCATCTTTCTTTGTTTGGCTTTCTGTACAAGATCCTGGCCGTATTTGTTAAGTGCATCATAAGTACCCTCGGGATTGTCGCTTGTAACCTTCACATTTCCTCTGACAGATGAAAGAGCGGTTAAGAATCTCTCCTTCGTGATACCGTATTCTCTGAAAATCTCACCGATTTCTTTGTTGGGATGATCAAGCATCGAAAGGAACAAATGCTCTACCGATACATATTCGTCTCCCATTTTTTTAGCCTGATTTTCAGCTGTAATCAAAACTTCGTTGAGTTTCTGGCCGATACGCAGTTCTCCGCCGCTTACCTTTACTCTTTTTTCAATGGCTTTCTTAACCCTGGCGGTAAAATGCTCGGTATTAATCTCCATTTTTTCGATCAGTTTTAAAATCAGACTGTCGTCAATATTTATGAGCGCATAAAGAAGATGTTCTTCCTCAATCTCCTGATTGCCGAACTCTATTGCATACTGTTGCGCCATATTGACAGAATTTTGAGAATTTTGAGTGAATTTCGTAATGTTCATAAAATCACCTTCTTCCTGACTAAAAATCCTTCTTTTCTATTTCTTTTAAACATAATCCGAGTGTTATCTTTTAAACTAAAGATATAATATCACTTTCTTTAGCACTCGTCAAGAGAGAGTGCTAACAATTGTCAATTTTAATGCAATTTATTTATAAAAACTTATATTTTTCCTCTTATATATATAATAAATATAAAATAATAATAAAATATTTATTGAGATTAACATAATTTAATGATAAAATCTTTTATATATATGCTTAAATTGGAGATAGAATGGACCAGATTAAGATTTATCTTAATTACATAAAGGAAATCATCAATGGTGAAGAGTACCTTTCGGACAGGGATAAGTTTACGCTTATTCTTCATCTTTGCGCATTCTCACACCTGATTTTTGCCGGAATTTTCCTTGGTTTCGGTAATATCCTTATGATGCTTTACAATCTCCTTTCATTCCTTGTATACGAATCACTGGTAACATTAACCAAGAACAAACAGTTCAAATTAATTACTCTCGCCATTACGGCTGAAGTAAATATTTTTGTACTGCTTTCCACTCTTGCTTACGGCAAAGGATTGTATTTCAATCTTTTCTGTTTCCTTTTGATTCCTGCGGTATTTTACATTTCCAATTCCGCAAAGGCTTTTAAGCATCCGTTTTTTGCATCGATCAGTGTAACATTAATTACTATGGCAAATTATATTTTCTCTGCCTTTTATGAGAACAATAATTACCAGACTCTTGTTGAACGTTACCACGTTCTTCTGATTGTCACCATAGTATTAAATATAACAGTTACTACTGTTCTGCTCGGTCTCTTCTGCTTTATGTTTACGATTGAAATGCGTAACAGTACTGCTACTCTTGAGAACAGAACAAGACAATTAAAACAGTTATCCAGTATCGATCCGCTTACCAAACTTGCTAACAGAAGAAGCATGATGGAAAAACTTAATATTTCCATGCATCTTTTACGAAAAGATAAAAAAGTCTTCAGTCTTATCTTAGGTGATATCGATGACTTCAAAAAAGTCAACGATACCTACGGTCATGACTGCGGTGACAAGGTTCTTGTAATGGTTGCCGATACCATCTCCTCACAAATGCGTGAAGGCGACTTCGTATGCAGATGGGGTGGCGAGGAAATTCTTATCCTTGTAAACGGTAATATCGATGCTGCCAAATCTCTTGGCGAGCGTATCTTAAATAAAATCTGTGCTACCGAAGTTAACCACGAAGGCAACACAGTTAAAGTCACCATGACTTTCGGCGTGGCTCAGGCTAACGAGAGTTTCAGAATTGAGGACTTTATTCAGCAGGCTGACAACAGACTGTATTACGGAAAAACTCACGGCAAATGTCAGGTTGTCGCCGAGATCCCCAACAGCGTCAATTATTAATAAATTGAACCGGATATTCTGTAATTGC
>JAEEGI010005311.1_pt1 | contig 29669 bp, 29 predicted proteins | sample 8958751 | NCBI WGS metagenome assembly JAEEGI01 (sample SAMN16246545, study PRJNA631951) | gut metagenome | biome: gut microbiome; feature: rumen; material: KS-attached | host: Bos | place: Iran: Karaj | collected 2018-10 | reverse complement strand
CGTTTCCATAATCTTATATGAATCTTCCATTGGGCTAAGTGGGGTTATAGCCGCTCCTAATAGCATATACACTCCCCACAAGATAAAAAAGGGAATGCACAACATCATATTCGATGTAAGTCTTATCTTACAACCTTTAGTTCGCTTCATTAGTTCCTTTTTCATAATTACCAATGATATTTACTCTTTAATTGTTTAAATACAGGAATGTCCGATACTGAGGCAAACAGTAAGATACAAGCCCTTACTTTTATAGCATCCTGACCGAATATGTCATATACGGACTTCTCATTATTAAGGACGGCTTCTGATATTTCTATCAGCCTTTCCCTCAAAATAGGATTCTCTATGTATGCCTTAGCCTCTTCACGTCCATTAATGCCGTAGAACTGTGAGATTTCAGACTTACCTAATCCCTTCATCTGAGGGAACACGTACCATACCCAATGCCCAGACTTGTGACCGTTCTTTACTTCCTGCAAGGCTTCTGCGTAAGTACCTGTACCATCATAGATACCTCCGCTATCCTGTGCATGTATGAAACGTAGCAGGTTCTTTTTCTTAGCATCATTCCATTCTTCTTTTTTGACCTCCTTTTCCTTTATATATGAGGTTATATCATAATCTCCATAGAATTCGTATATCTTCTGTTTGTATTTCTCTCCCGTTCCAAATGGTACTTCAATTGTAGGTAGTTCATGGCTTAATCCCCAGAATGAGGATCTGGTGATTCGTTGTAATGTAGATGGTAGTCTTAGATACATAATGGTGTTTAAGTTGAAATTATGTATTCCTATTCGAGTAACACCTTCTGGTATCACTATTGATTTGGACTCTAAATGACCTAAAGCGTGGTTTGCTATCACCTTAATGTCATTTGGGATTTCCACGTTATCACCCATTCCATGAAGGACTTTCTTTTCTTTCTTATTTATTAGCAAGTTATTCCTTATTTCAAAGTATTCATTGTCTGGTGACACCTCTATGGTAAGATGTATAGCATTTTCAAATGCACCTTCTTCTATCTCAGACACATTAGCAGGAATGTAAAGAGAATCAATCCATGTATGCCTAAATGCTCCCCTCTTAATCGTAGTAAGGCTTTGAGGTAGTACAACAGTTAGTTTGGTTTCTGGTTCTGCATCTATTGCTTCTGCATATCCACTTAAACGTAGAGCATAAGTCCCTATAGTAGTCACTCCTTCTGGTATTTTTAACTCACCTCTTTTAGTGATAGGACATCTTAGCAATGTGGTTTTATCATAATCATACAACACACCATTTTCTAAACAGAAATGTTTGTTGCCTTCTGCTAATAGGATATGCTCAGTACCATCACATTCTCCAAATCCTTCTTCACTAATACTTTCCAATGTGGAAGGTAGATGGAGAGTGATAGCAGGAGCACAATCAAGAATATAGCCTAAGTTGATTTCTGTTATTCCTTCTTCAATAATCAAGTCTAATATTCCATGATAATTGCCTAAAATGTGATAGCCTATATATTTCAGTCCCTTGGTGATAGTAAAACTACTATGTTGAGGCAGTCTCATTTGTTGGAAAGCTTCGTCACCAATAGCGATTACACTTTTGGGGATAATAAAAGATGTAAGCGGGAAATGCCCTTTTGAGAATGCTTCCTCACAAATTACCTCCACTCCAGATTTAAGTTGGAATGTATCTGGCACTCCCCATTCAAGGCTCTTAGGTCTTATATATTGCAAGAATCTCTTTCCATCCTTGCTATACAATCCCTTGTGCTCAGCATCCCAGACACCTTCGTCTAAGTCCAGCTGAGTTACTTTTGTGAGTTGTTCGTAATCAGTATTATTATTCATTCTTCATATTAACAATTACTATTGACTTCATCTTCTCACACATTTCTTCAAGGGTGTTAAGCAAAAAATGAATCTGTTTAGGCTCAAAAAACATATCTGGTCTATCTATAAGAATAACACTATACGGTTGAATATTTCTACCAATCATCCCAAGCATATGAATAAACAATTTATGTTTAGTATCAAGGCCAAGGAAATCTTTTTCTCCAAAATTTTTGAGATAGTGACATGCACTATCTCCTACGTGCACATTTATTTGCTCAAGTTTTTCCCCTAAAGATTTATCGTTATAAATTTCAGAATACATCATACGTATAAAAGTCCAATTATTAATTTTATCACTAATATAACTATTCTTTATATCATTAGCTATAGAATCAACTTTTCTAACATCAATTTTATTGATGGAGAAAAAACTTCCATCGAATTCATCATCATAATCTCCTAAATCAAAACGTTTTTGAAGTCCGACATAACAATAATTATTTGTGGTTTCGCTATTCAACTCTTTTGATAATTTCGGCACATTACAGTCATCAAGATGGCTTTTATAGGATACAAATATAATTTTATTTATATCCAAATCTGAAGGACTTATCTGATTTTTATCATTTGTAATATCAGAAACATGATTATATAATGCTAGGGCTATTTCATACATCGCCTTCGTCTTATTCACTTTAATATAATCGTCAATCCAAAAGATACGATTATAACCGCTAGTGAAATCAATAGTTTTACCATCATCCAATGATATTTTAATACTAGCGTGAATAAAATCATAAAAGTTCCTCGAGTTTATAAACAATTTCTTGAATAACAAATCTTTAGGAGTTTTTTCGTTTGGTATAACTTTGCCAGAGTTATTCCTAAGACATCCTTTCTGATAACAATCACTCTCTCTTACTTCCCATGAACTATTATAGAAACTCATAATGTTCAATGACTTGGCAAAGTCTTTTCTATCTTCATCTTTTGGCAAAACATCGCACAACTTATAATATAGGTTTTCATTCATAATTGTTGCGAAACACGATGACAGTTGCTCAATGATTTTATAAGGTGCTTCAAAATTAACGAGTTCATTAACGGTACCAGGCCCTTGATAAGAGCAAACTATGAATAAATTACCAATGCGATCACCTTTTTTACTATAAAGATAAAAGCGAGTGTTAAAACTATAGTCATTAAAATCAATCTTCGGTCTTAGCCAAAAATCGAATTCCTCAGTTACATCATTCAGACTATTTCCGCCTTTAATTAAAAACTTAAATTTTCCCATATGATTATTTTAAGTCGTCGTTACTCAGCATAAAAAACTCTCTTTGTGTATTTATATTTTAATTCTCTTCTCCTTTAATAATATTATTAATTGCATCTTAGTTCTCGCGACGTTTGCATTGTTACTTACATTTTTCAACAAACCACCATCTTTAAAATACTCGAGCATTCTCTCCTCTGTTAGTGGACAATTGTTTTCAACTAGATATAAAATATAATCTATGTAATTCCACTTGTTGTAGAATATAAAATAAGAGATACCTCTTGACTTGGCATCGTCTATAATTGTTTTATTCCAATCCATTGGAGGATATTCTTTCCTGAATATATCCAGCGGTATCTTTTTAGCAAAGAACCACCATTGCCCAAATGCTTTCCATTCTTCATCAGTCTGCGGTTCCACTTCATCCCAATTCTTATATTTAGCTTGAGCTTCTTTCCTTATTTTATCCACATCACAAAGGTGATAATCTCGATAATTAACATATATCATCCTAGCAGAATAATCTGTAACACCCTTGAAAAAATCCCTCACCACGGGAGGCTTCTCCCAATAATTTAGTAAACAGTATGATTTAATAAAATAGTAGAAAAATACAAATTTTTCAGGGATAACAGCCTCTGATATGGTTTTGCGAGAAATATATCTTACTGAACAACATCCGTTTTCAATGAGCATTTTTCTAACCCTCTCTTGGGCATCTTCTTCCATGAAGAGAAATGTCACGTATGCGCCATATATAATATCTTCACGACATCCCAAGTCAACCATTTCTTTCAAGAACCCATATAGTTCCTCTTTTCTTTCCTCATATGTTTCAAATGTGTGCTCATAATATCGATTTATATTATACAAAACTTCTTCCATTGGTTTCGTGTTTGGTGCAGGGAATACTCCATATTTTTTATAAACGTATGCAACATACTTGTAAGATGCATTACGTCTCCATATAATATAGTTGGAATCTGGTCGAGGATCATCGTAGTGATATGAAGAAGGCTTTGTTTGTTTGGACTCTGGAAGCGGAAAGCATTTCTCATATGCATAAATAAACATTAGTTTTTCCACCTCTGGTTTATCTTCGTTTGATAGAAAGAATTTTCTTACATATTGATATGAAGATTTTTCCTTGGTCGACGATGGAAATCTTCCTAAACCTTTCAATATTTCCTCTGTGCTTTTTAGAGATTCATTATAATCCGCTCTCTTGGGAATCCTAAGATTGTATTCATCTATTAGAGTTTTAATCTCTTCTTCCTCACTATGATTCTTGAGGAAATAGCTTACGGTAGAATAAGCAGACTTATTATCTTTCTGAGAGGGAATACCATTATATTTCTTTAGTATTTCCTTAATATTTTCAACTTTTTGGGTGAAATCACTTCTTAGCTTTGACATTGATTCACTAATTTAACGGAAGACAAACAATTATTACTTGAGATTACAACCTAATAAATAGTAGTCCATTACATCATCGCGTATGTAGTGAGAAGAGTCATAGTCTGAGGGAAATAATCAAACTCAGTTGTATAATGAGCTATTTCATTCCATAAAAAATGATGGCAATCAGTAAGGTAATCGCATACTCCTTGCAGGTTAGTTCCATATAGTTTGAATGCTTTAATATATTTTGTTGTGGGGTCAAAAATAACTAGAACCTGCATAATATTGGCATTACAGTCGCTATATTCCAAGCATCCATCAAACTTTATCAGTGCTTTACCCTCAGCATCGTTTCTTTGTTTGCTCTCTACTTGATTGTCCCAAAAACCATCTTGAATAAGTAGGTTATCAATAGTTGTAATCATAATCCAACATACATTTACGCTTTCAGTTCCCAAGATGAAAGCAGGTTAGTAATATCATAGAACGTGGGACTATTGATTGCTCAATCGTTCGGTTTTGTTTGCAAATATAGGTATTTTTGTTGAAACTTGCAAGAAATCAGACGGAAATTTCATTTGTTTACGATGAAATCCCCGCCTGAGGGCATTAACGTGCTATTTTACCATCAATAGAATCAATACTGTATAGATTATAATAGGTACGACCACGCAGATGATTACTGAGGCTTTCCAATAGTTCCAGCCGATTCTTTGGAACTTTAGTAGGAAATCAACAGACAATTTGAAAGCAGCATCACACCATTGTCTGAAGAACTTTCGTTTACTCCAGAAGATGTATATCCAGATGGCCACCCAAATCGGTGTAGTAATTGGCAGCCTGATGATATAGTCCAACATGATGCACCATGAGAGAGGAATAATGAGATAGTAAACAATGATGTTTATCTCATTGTAGGTCATCCCAATCAATTTTGCTAGGATATTTAGACTGGCTGCGACCATTCCAAAGATTCCCAGGACACTTAAGGTGAATATTCCCTTCGTTGTCTTCATGTAAATCTGTTTTATCTCCAAACGCAAATCCAATAGATAGAAAAACTAACACGAATCCTACAATTACTACTATAGCTATTGCCCAGAAAATAAATGCCACTAGATTCTCCATTAGTCAAATCAATTATGATTGTGAATCCTCGCTCTCACCTTCTTCATCGACAAAGAATTGTTCCGCTTTTGCAAGTGAGAAACTAATACCTTTGCCCAGTTTGTCGTAAAAGGCTTTACGCGAGCGTTTATCTTTCATAAACATTTTCTTAGTGCCTGCCACATCGGAACAGAAATTCATGCTATGGTCGATGCCCATGTCCTTGGCGACTGCAAGTGCATCCTGATTGGCTCCGATGTAGGTAAAGAGCCAATTCTTTTTCTTCAGATCCTCCACGAGTTTGAATATTCGCTCATGGTTCCATTCTATAGAGGCGTTCTCGTATCCGTCTGTGATAATGGTCACCAGTACATTGTCTTCCTCATCGAGATAACGTCGCAGATTGGTAATGCTATTGCCCATCGCATCATAGAGGGGCGTGCAGTCAGTAGGCTGATAATCCTTCTCGTTAAAGTCGGGCACCTTCGTGATGGGCATACGGTCATAGACTGTGGCAATGCGCTTGCCATTGAATACGACCAAACTGAGCAGCTGTTCCTGCTCTGTATTCTCATCCTGCGCTGTACGGATGGTCTGAATGGTTTCCACTACGCCAGCGATGGCTTCATTGCGGATGCTGTACATAGAGCCAGAGGCGTCTAAGATAATGAGATTGTTGATTGACTGTTTCATGTTGTTTGTTGTTTTAATGAATAACTAAGATTGGGTTTTAAACTTAAACTGATTTTTTCAGATAGATATAAGCGGGATAGTTCCCGAGTACAAAGAGGGTTACAGGACAGATCCAGATTTTCTTCGTGAATCCAGCGATGCCCTTTACCTCGTAATGGGCACCACCTGTAAGCGAATAGTCAAGACGTCGCAGTTCAGCATAGCCTTCATGCTTCTCCCTCTTCTTTGCAGGAATCACGTTGACACGCGTCTCACGTCCGTCATCAGAGAGGAATGCACAGAGATCATCTGCGCCAGCCACCATCATCAGGTTATGATGATCAAAAGGCCAACCAGGAAAGTCTACATACCAACATCCGTCTGACTCATGGTTAAACTTCAGCTGATACTCACTCTTCTTTCCAAACACGCTCTTCTGAATCAGAGAGGCTGCGTTCTTCAAATCCTTCATTGAATAGTCCATCATTTCTAGGGTTTTAATAGTTCAACATTAACTTTGTCGATGCAAAGATACACCAAATATAAGGTAAGATGCAAATCCCTGCAAGGCTTGCAGACTTTGCAAGGCTTGCTTTAGTCCGCGCAGTTGAGAGCCTGAATATGTTTTGGTGGCGCAGAGATTTTGTTTCTATCAGGTCATTAGTAATATATATTCATTTCATATATATTACTAATGACCTGATTAAACATACATAAAAAGTTCCTGGTTTATAAAAGAAGTTTAATCTGGCATATCCCAAGTGATCATCTCCCTAGGTATAAGAATCTTTTTGGCTTCCCCTCTTTCACCTGTTATATAATAGTTACGAGCAATGCTGTCATCAAACTCTCGCAGGAATGCCTGCTTAATGCGTGAGCACTTCTCGTTGATGGAGTTGCGTGTGGGGTCAGTTACATCATCAATGCTCTTACGGATATCCTCACGGCTGTCTCGTCCAGTAATCAATCCATAGATGTGCAAAAGTTCGTCACGGTAGTCAGGCAGATACGAGAACATGATTCCTTCTGGATGGCGTAGGTAAAGCATGTAAATGGCCTTTGACAATGTAGGCATTTTAATCTCTATATTGTTATAATCAGGTAAGAAAATACGTCCGTATTGTATATGCATGCGGCTCAATTTCTGAGTTGGCTTGAAAAGTCGCTGAAGTATGATTTCTCCCACGCCGCTCTGACGAAGTCGTTCAACAAGCATCTGTACTTCACTCATCATATCTTCCACGCTTGGTTCGTCAAGTGATTCTTTACAGATTGCCATATTGGACGAACTACCCATTGCGTCGCAATAGCATACTTTTGATTCTACAGAATCATAAACTGCTGAATTTTCTGCTTCAAAGAGATTTCCAGTACTACCATGATGATTGACGTATAACTTAATGAGTGATATAGGTGAACTCTCAAAATGAGACAATGGCGCATATTCATAAGTATATGTATCCTCTTTATCAAAATCCTCACCCATATATTGGATGAGTCCAGGATTAAGGTAACGAGCATCATATCCAGCCACAATGTATTCCAGCAAGTCATCGTCCTTGTAGAGATTGAAATGAGGAATGAACGCGTTTGGATCTGCCTGGGGGTTGAAATACCGGTAGATCTTTTCAAGATCCATATCGTCTGCAATTCTGGGAAGGAAGCAGAACTCCAGTCCACCACGTCGGAATTCTTCTACAATGCGATCATAGTATTCATTAATGACACCATAATAGCGTTTCATCCCAATTCCTGTCACATCAAAGTAAATGACCACATCGGTTCTGGGCTTAAAAGGTAACCGGTCTTTATAAAAGCTAATGTATTGCATATCTGTTCTTTAGTTATTTGGGTACAAAGATACAAAAACTTTTTGATTACACAAAATGTGTTACATAAAATGTGTAATTTGGTGCTATTCTTCTTTGAAGGTTCGGTCTTTTTCGAAGGTGATGTCGGAGTAGAGTTCGGGGGAGCCTTTGTAGCTTTCAGGGATGAAGTGGAGGCGGACACCACGGATGTGCTTCTTGGCACGGAAGTCCTTGAGGTTGTCGACCTTCTCACTTTCGATCTCGAGTTTCAACAGGCCGAAGTTCTTCAGGCGCACCTTGTCGCCCATCTTCAGATGACGCATCACCGTTTCTGCGACAGTCATCATCAGGCCCTCGAGTACACCTCCACTGATGCTCATGCCTCTGGAGGCAGCCTCATCAAACAGCTGACGACTCTCGATGGTCTGGTTATGAACGGCTACGGCCTTGTATTTGCCATAGGTAGGAAGCGTTGGCTTGGTCTCTTTCTTGATCCTGTATCTCATAAGCTTAAATATTTTGATGCAAATTTACACAATTTTCGAGAAAATTCAAGGAAAACCATCAAAAATACAACAAAAATTAAGATTATGAGGACAGGAAAGAAGAAAGAGGAAGAAAATAATAAAGGAAATTTGAAAAGTTACCGACATCCGACATAAAATCCATCTATTTATTTGATATTCAAAGATATACAATTATGCTTACTGACATAAAACCGACATAATACTGACATACTACTGACATAAAACTATCATTTTAACTGATATTTGGCATCAAGAGGCATGTATAATGTCAGCCCTAATGGGAGCGAATGGACGAATGAGACTTCGCAATCTTTAGCATTAGGTTAGCTATTGAATTCTCTAGAGGATTGAACGCTTTAGTTAGTCCTAACAATTGCGGAACCTAGGGTTATCGGTTGAATTCTCTAGAGAATTTAAGAGTTAGTATTAACCAGAAATCGTGAGAGAGCCGAGTATCGAATCAGCAAGCCCCCTTACGAGACATCATTAGCATCAATAGGAATGTAAAATGCGCATTTTATGTCGGTTTTATGTCAGTAATATGTCGGTATTATGCCAGTATATCAGATAAATATTCAATAGTATCATATTGATAATAAGGTATTTATCTTACAATTTATGTCGGATGTCAGTAAATTATAGAATTATTTCATCAAAGATTTGCAAATATGATAAAAATGATGTATCTTTGCACCATCAAAATCAATAAAAACCAGAAAACTAAAAAGAATATGAAGATTTCTCTTATCAAGACCAGAGGACAGAAGGAAGTGATCACCCGCTATAGTCTGGAAGAAGTGGCATACGCCATCCAAAACGGTTGGCGCCAGCGTAACGTGACCTATCTGAGAGAGGTGTATCACCTGATGAACAAAGAACGACAGCCAGACGGACAGATACAGACCGACTGGCAAGGTGGCATCAAACTAGAGCGCATCTGCTTTGCCCAGGAACTCGACAGATACAGGAACGAGCGACGTATATTGGGCTATAACGGTCTGGTGGTGGTTGAGGTGAACAACCTGCCGACCTACGAAAAGGCCGTTGAGGTGAGGAATGCTGCAAAGAAGATGCCAGAGACGCTGATGTGTTTTCTGGGGGCATCGGGGAAAAGTGTGAAGATCGTGTGTAGAGGAGAGTTGTTTCAGCACCCCACCCCGCCTGAAGGCACCCCTCCCCTTGAAGGGGCGGGGAATAAGTTACCTAAAGCGGAGGAGGAGATCAGGCAGTTCCATCAGAACCTCTATCAGACGGCCCGACGGGCGTATGTGAATCAGTTTGGGTTTGAGATAGAGTATCTGGAGCCTCGTCTCGACAGGACGGTCTATGTGAGTGCCGACCCTGAGATAGGTTTCAATCCCGAGGCCCGTCCGTTCTATGCTGACGCCGAGGAACATACTGAGCCTCAGCCCGTTAACATCTCCCGCGAGAGCGACCGACTGATGCCTGGACGCACCATCAAACGCACTTACCGTCTGGAATGGCAGTTCATCATCGATACCGTGCTGGGCCACTATTTCGAACTGCCCGACGAAGACCGTTTGGAGACGCTGCTGATGCAGATAGCGACCCTCTGTCTGAAACAAGGCATTCCCCTCGCCTACGCACAAGGCATGACGATGGAGCATCCGGCATTAAATACCGATCCGTTGCTGCTGAAAAAGACCTTCCAGATTGTCTATGCCGTGACCCTGCAGGAGGACTATATGAAGAAGCACAAGATCAAGCCTCTGCAGAGCATCCCCAACGACACGATTCAGATGATGAAGACGGAAATCTTCCTGAACGAGAACTTCGAGATGCGCAAGAACCTAATGACGGGCGTGGCCGAATATCGTGAGAAATACTCTGACGATCAGCGCTTTAAGCCCGTGACCGAGGAGGTGCGCAACGACATGACGATGCGGGCGACGGAACTGGGACTGAAATCGTGGGACAGGGACGTGAACCGTTTCATCGACTCCACCCGCATTGAGCAGTACGACCCCGTGAACTCGTGGCTGGACAAGTTGCCACAATGGAACGGACACGACTATATCAAAGAGCTCGCAGCCCGTGTGCCCACCAGCCAGCCCCATTGGGAGATGTATCTCAGGAAGTGGCTCGTGGGTATGGTGGCGCAATGGCGCGAGAGCGATAAGCAGTTGACAGGCAATGCGTTGACGCCGCTTCTGATTGGTCGTCAGGGCTGCGGAAAGACGCGATTCTGCAAAATCCTGTTACCACCAGAACTGCGCGACTATTACAACGACAAGATCAATTTCAAGAACGAGTTCGACCTGAACATCGCCCTGACGATGTTTGCACTGATCAACATCGACGAGTTCGACAAGACCACCTCGTCGCAGCAAATCGTGCTGAAATATTTGTTGTCGTCAGCCGAAGTGAAGTTCCGTCCGCCTTACGGCAAGACCATCAAGCAGTTCAGGCGCTACACCTCGTTTATCGGCACCACCAACCAGCAGAAGCCGCTGGTGGATCCTACAGGTTCGCGACGTTTCGTCTGCGTGGGCATCACCCCAGGCCAGAACATCGACTTCGAGGACAACCTCTACCACGAACAGCTCTTCGCACAGGTGCTCCACCTATTTAATAATGGGGAGCACTATTGGTTGGACAATGCGGAAATCGCCACGCTGATCAAGGAGAACGAGCCCTATCAGAAACTCAACGATCTGGTGGAGATGATTGGTGAGACCTTCCGCAAGCCGAAACCATCAGAACAGGAACGTTGGTGGACGCTGCCAGAGATTCACGAATTCTTGAAGAATCGCTTCACCAACTACGATCCCAAGACGTCGTACGAGAAACTGGGCCGCGCCCTGAGCAACCAGCAGTTCGACTTCGAGACAGACCGCAAGTCGTCTGGACATATCTATAAGCTCGTGGAGAAATAAAAAAGCCCGCCCCTTAGGGCGAGCCTTGATATTTATTGGGGAAACCAATGATTAATAGTACCAACCATCAGCACCTCCAGGAACGCGTTGACGCTCAACCATCCAATTCACAGAAGGATCAACAGCAATCATCTTTGGAGCCTTTCCTTTCTCTGGGAATTTAATTTCATAAACCACATCGGTAGAGTTCTCACCAACCTTCAGAGGAACAATAAGAGAAAGGTTATTAGCTTCTCTATTCCATCCTTCCACTTCAAACGAGGCAAGTACAGCATTATGATCAATGTCGGAATTCTGCCATCCGGTATTCAACATAGAAGATACAGTCAGATTATCGCTCTTCTTCCAATAGGTATCACCAATCTTCAGGGTGAAGTCATAGATACCACCAGCTGCGCGGACAATTGCCGACTGACCAACAAGCACCGCGGGATCTCTGTAATCCTCTTCCCAAGAACCATTAACATTATCCCATTTCAAGTGAATATGCTGCCTATAAGTTTCGGATACATCAACTACGACGTCATTGAAATCAAAGTCATCCGTATCACCCAGGTCTTCCATCATATAACGCTTGGTATAGATAATATCAGTGTCATCACTAGGAATGATAGGAGGAGTCGGATTACCATAAATCATGAATACCAAATCCTCATAGTCGAAGTCACCTTTCTCATTATCCTCACAACCAATGAATACCACCGTATTACCTTCCGGAACATTAGTAGGCTTTTGGGTAAGGCCCTCGAGAGAAATCATCTGCTCATTAAGAGAAGAAAGGATTCTTGGCTGAATAACCGGATTGGTCTGTGTAGCCTTTGTCTCATTATCCCAAACCTTCAGATAGAAATCCAATTCTGTGTCTACAGGTATATCGGCAAAAGTGATAGTGGGTGCACTCGTCATGTAAGCATTCTTGGGAACACCCGCATTACTTGTACCAGGAGATGTCCATGTACCATCTTTTTCAGTTTGGTAAGAAAGACTAGCACCCTTAGACCAGATTTGAATATCACCATAGCCGGCGACATGCATCCACAACTCCCAATAGTAACTGGCAGTACCCTGGAAAACAGGAGCAATAGTAAAAGGAGAACTAACCGTCTTCAGATAGAATGGTTTACCCTTTTTGAAATTGTTTTTACCTGCCTTAAGATTTTCATGCATCCACGCTGTAATAGTCCCTTCAACTTGTATAGTACCAGAAGTATTAGCCAACGAACCGGCAGTACGAGTCAATGAACGGGTAGAACTTGCAGAAGGAGCATGGTAGATAGGCTGCATCGTAGCGAAGTCCCAAGTCTGGTTGGGATCGATAGCGCCATATTTCTTTACGAAATTGGCATCATACTCAGCATTAAGCTTTTGTGCAGCTTCTTTTGCAAGACCCTCACTGTCAAAGGCAACATCCTTTGAACATGACGTGAAAGCAGCGCCCATTACGGCCATACTTCCAAGCACTAATAAATTCCTAAGTTTCATAAGAAATGATTAATTTAAATTTTTAATGGTTGATATTTTACTGTTTACGGGCACAAAATTAGTAATAAATCACGAAATAACCAAGAAAAACGTCGATTTTTATTGTAAAAATAACACTTTTTAAACATTAGGCCAGGTTAACAAAAATGCAAAATTATCACGGATTGTACATATCTTTACAATAAAAAGCCATGATATCATCAAGCATGCGCTTGGCCTCGACAGCAGGACTGTCAGGGTCAAGCGCAATCGCCTGTATATAGTGGTTAATGGCCTCGTGCCACAATCCGCGCTTACGAGCCTCATTACCAAGCTGATAGTATTCTTCAGCCGTCATTTGTAATATTCTTTTTTACCAGCAGCGAGGGTATTCTTCATCAGCGAACAAATGGTCATCGGACCTACTCCACCAGGAACAGGTGTGATGAACGAACACTTGGGTGCCACCTCGTCAAACTTCACATCACCATTCAGACGGAAGCCGCTCTTTTTCGTGGCATCTGGTACGCGGGTGGTACCTACGTCGACGATCACAGCCCCCTCTTTCACCATATCTGCGGTAACGAAATCTGGTTGTCCGATGGCAGCGATAATGATGTCTGCCTGACGACACTCTTCCTTCAAAGTCTTTGAGCGCGAGTGACATACGGTGACAGTAGAATCGCCATACTGCTTCTGCATCATAAGTTGAGCCATCGGCTTACCCACAATGTTCGAACGACCCAGAATGACGCATTTCTTACCACTGGTCTCGATATTGTAGCGCTTCAGCAGCGTGATGATTCCCAGAGGTGTTGCCGAAATAAAGCAAGGCAGACCAATGGCCATACGACCTACATTAATGGGATGGAAACCGTCGACATCCTTGCGATAGTCGATGGCCTCGATAATCTTCTGCTCGTCAATATGCTTGGGCAGAGGGAGCTGCACGATAAAGCCATCGACATCATCATCCTTATTGAGCTTATCGACACAAGCCAAAAGCTCAGCCTCTGTGATATCGTCCTCAAAGCGGATCAATGTGCTCTTGAAGCCACAAGCCTCGCACGCGAGTACCTTATTTTTAACATATGTCTCAGAGCCACCATCGTGACCCACCAAGACAGCTGCCAAATGGGGCTGCTTGCCACCCTTGGCGATAATCTCTTTCACTTCTTCGGCAATCTCAGCCTTTATGGCCGCTGCCGTTGCCTTTCCATCAATTAACTGCATATACATATTATCTTTTTAAAGACAGAGTAACAGACTAACATATTTTTATTAACATATTTCTATTTGATATTATCTGTTAGTATGTTACTATGTCTTTATTCTGTTACTTTGTCTAAAACGGTTTGCCGCCTTTCATTTTCATGGCTGCGGCCATCTGGGCCATCTTAGAGGAGCCCATGCCAGACACCATCTTCATCATCTTACGCGTCTGGTCGAACTGCTTCATCAGGCGATTCACGTCTTCAAGCTTCGTACCAGAGCCCTTGGCGATGCGCAGTTTGCGACTCTGATTGATGATATCGGGATTGGCACGCTCCTTAGGCGTCATCGAGTTGATGATGGCCTCGATGCCCTTGAAAGCATCGTCGTCGATATCCAGATCCTTGATCTGCTTGCCCACGCCAGGAATCATCGAGGCGAGGTCCTTGATGTTACCCATCTTCTTGATCTGCTGGATCTGACCCATGAAGTCATCGAAGTCGAACTTATTCTTGCGAATTTTCTTCTCCAAGCGCTTGGCCTCTTCCTCATCGAACTGCTGCTGGGCACGCTCCACGAGAGAGACGACGTCACCCATACCGAGGATACGATCAGCCATACGTTCCGGATGGAACACGTCGATGGCCTCCATCTTCTCACCCGTACCCACAAACTTGATGGGTTTGGTGACAACGGTGCGGATACTCAAAGCAGCACCACCACGGGTATCACCATCGAGCTTGGTCAGTACCACACCATCGAAATCCAGACGATCGTTGAACTCCTTGGCGGTATTCACCGCATCCTGACCCGTCATCGAGTCAACCACGAACAGCGTTTCATCAGGATTGATGGCCTGCTTGAGGTTGGAGATCTCGTTCATCATCTCCTCATCGACGGCCAGACGACCAGCGGTATCGACGATGACCACGTTATAGTTCTCCTGCTTGGCCTTGCGGATGGCGTTCTGTGCAATCTCCACAACGTTCTTATTGCCCTCTTCCGTATAGACCTCAACGCCTACGCTCTCACCCACTACCTTCAACTGTTCGATAGCAGCAGGACGATACACGTCGCAGGCCACCAGCAACGGCTTCTTATGCTGACGGGTTTTCAGCATGTTGGCGAGTTTTCCAGAGAACGTGGTCTTACCAGAACCCTGCAGACCAGACATCAGGATGATGGCAGGACGATTCTCGAGTTTCAACTCTGAGGCCTTGCCGCCCATCAGTTCCGTCAGTTCGTCGTGCACGATCTTCACCATCAACTGGCTGGGTTTCACGGCTGTGAGCACGTTCATACCCATCGCCTTCTGCTTCACGGTATCAGTAAAGGTCTTGGCCACCTTGTAGTTGACGTCGGCATCCAACAAGGCGCGACGGACATCCTTCAAGGTCTCAGCGACGTTGATCTCGGTGATTTTACCTTCACCTTTCAGGATCTTAAACGACCGCTCTAATCTTTCACTTAAATTCTCAAACATCTTATTAATGCATAATTAAGAATGCATAATGCATAATTATTGGCTGCGCACAGTTTCTTTATTTCCTTTTTGTTACATCATCCATAACGCACATGCACGGCGCAGCATATTATGCATTATGCATTATGAATTATGCATTCAAATAACCTCGTAGCCGAATTTCTTGCAGAGGTCGAGACTCATTTCCTTCAGCTTGAACTTCTGGATCTTACCAGAGCCCGTCAGCGGGAACTGGTCGATGAAGAACACGTACTTAGGAATCTTATATCGGGCTATCTTTCCTCTGCAGAACAACTGCACATCCTCGGGCGTCATCGTCACACCCTCTTCGAGGATAATGAAGGCACCCACAGCCTCACCGTATTTTTTCGAAGGCACAGCAGCCACCTGAACATCACGGATGCCAGGCATGTGATAGAGGAACTCCTCAATCTCACGCGGATAGATATTCTCACCACCACGGATAATCATATCCTTGATACGACCCGTGATCTTATAGAAGCCCTGCTCATCCTTCACGCCCAGGTCACCAGAATGCAGATAGCCATTCTTGTCGATGACCTCAGCTGTTGCCTCAGGATTCTTATAGTAACCCTTCATCACGTTGAAGCCCTTACAGCACATCTCACCCTGAACACCTACGGGACACTCCTCGCCTGTCTCAGGATCGAGCACCTTCACATCAACAAACGGGAAGTCGCGACCTACAGTGGTGCAACGCTGCTCAAACGTATCATTCAGACATGTCTGCGTCATACCTGGCGACGACTCCGTCAGACCATACACACTCGTGATAGTCATAAACATCTTCTCTGACACCTGCTTCATCAATTCCACAGGACAGAGCGAACCTGCCATGATACCTGTGCGCAAACAACTCAGGTCGAACATATCAAACATCGGGTGGTTCAACTCAGCGATAAACATCGTGGGCACACCATAGACAGCTGTACAACGCTCTTTATGGATAGACGCCAGCACCACGAGGGGATCAAATTTCTCAACCATCACCTCCGTACAACCATGCGTCAGACAGTTCATCGTAGCCAGCACCACACCAAAGCAGTGGAAAAGAGGCACACAGACACAGAGCTTATCGTCCTGCGTAAAGCCCATGTTCTCGCCCGTAAAGAAACCATCGTTGGCGATACCATAGTGCGTCAGCATCACACCCTTGGGGAAACCTGTCGTTCCAGAGGTATACTGCATGTTGCAGACATCGTGGCAAGTCACCTTGCTCTTCATCTCGTTGAGTTCCTCATCCTCGACGTTCTGACCCAGCAGCAGAAGCTCAGCAGTATTAAACATACCACGATACTTCTCCATACCGATATAAACGACGTTCTTCAGATAGGGGAATCGTTCACTATTGAGATGACCACGCTCGCAGTTCTTCAACTCAGGCAGCATGGTGTAGGTCATATCGACGTAATTACAGTCCCAAGTACCGTCTGTGATACAGAGCGTCTGCATATCAGAGTCCTTACAAAGATACTCCAACTCGTTCTGCTTATAGTTGGTATTCACCGTCACCAACACAGCACCGATCTTGGCTGTCGCATAAAGGAAGGTAAGCCAATCAGGCACGTTCGTGGCCCAGATGCCCACATTAGAACCTCGCTTCACACCAATGGCAATCAAGCCTTTGGCCAGATTGTCCACACGCTCATTGAATTTGCTCCAAGTGAAGCGCAGGTCACGATCGCTATAAACGATATACTCCTTATCGGGTGTGGTCTCAGCCCAGTATTCGAGCCATTGGCCAAGGGTACGCTCATGCAGTGTATAGCCCTCTGATCCAGTCTCAGCAGGATAGGTCCTGTCAGGCAGCGGTCTTCCCGCCATATCTAATCTAACGTTGCTCATCTCTTAAAAGGGGATATAGATAAGTGCAAGAATCTTGGCGGACTTACCAGGAGCACCATGCAGATGGTGCTTTACGATAGAGTCGTAATAGATTGAGTCGCCTTCCTTCAGCAGAAACTTCTCCTTACCGTATTCGACTTCCACTTCACCCTGCATCACATAGATGAACTCCTCACCCTCATGGGCAGAAAGCTTATACTCGGGCGAATCTTCTGGATTGATGTCGATGATGAACGGCTCCATGTGACGGCCAGCCTTCTGCTGAGCCAGTGGATGATATTCCATGTGCTTACGGGCATCGGTAGCACCATTCGAGAAACTGATACTGCTGTCCTTCTCACGATCTTCAGCACGACAGACCACAGGACCTAAGGCGTCGTTATCGTCCATAAACGTTCCCAGACGAACACCCAGCGCACGGGCAATCTTGATCAGCGGCCCTAAGGAGGGCAGGTTCTGGTCGTTCTCTATGGAGGTGATCTGCTCTACTGACAGACCACTGCTCTCTGCAATCTCCTCAATCGAGAGGTTCTTTGTCTCTCTGATTCCCTTAATCTTGGAACCTACAAATGTGTTAGTGTTGGCCATAAAATGCTTAAAATATTGATATCAATGTTATTTAGCGCGCAAAATTACAACAAAAAAACGAGACTGGCAAAACTTTAACCTTGTTTTTGTTGTTTTTTCGAAATAATCTTCGTAACTTTGACCCCATCTAACGCAATGAGTATGGAAAAGGATAAACTAAACATGGACCGCAGAGAGTTTTTGAAGAGACTCGGCATCGGTACAGGATCGGCCATGGCCCTGATGGCTATGGAGCCCCTGAGTGCGTTCGCACAGAAAGACAAAAAGGTAATTGATAACCGCATGACCTATCGCGTACAGCACGGCTCAGGCGAACAGATTTCCCTCTTGGGCTTTGGCATGATGCGTCTGCCCAATAATCAGGAGGAAGTCAATCAACTCGTGGACTATGCCATTGAGCATGGTGTCAACTACTACGACACGGCCCCAATGTATATGCGTGGACAGTCGGAAGTGCTGATGGGCAATGCCCTCTCACGTCATCCGCGAGATAAATACTATGTGGCCACGAAGATGTCGAATCAGGGTCAGAATACTTGGAGTTTCGATGCCTCGAAGCGCATGTATGAGCAGTCGATGGAGCGTCTGAAAGTGGACCATATCGACTACTATCTGCTGCATGGCATCGGAGGTGGCATGAACACGTTGAAGGGACGTTTCCTCGACAATGGCATCCTCGATTTTCTGCTCAAGGAGCGCGAGGCCGGACGTATCAAGCATCTGGGATTCTCGTATCATGGCAATGTGGGCGATTTCGACTGGCTGTTGGACCACAACGATGAATACCACTGGGATTTCGTACAGATACAGATGAACTTCCTCGACTGGACACACGCCTCGATGCGTGGTGGCAGACGGTCGGATGCAGATGCAGAATACCTGTATGGCAAATGCGAGAAACTAGGTATCCAGTGTGTCGTGATGGAGCCGTTGCGTGGTGGTGCCTTTGGCAGAATGGCTCAGGAGTTGACGGATCAGCTGAAAGCCGTACGTCCTGACGACAGCACAGCCCGCTGGGCTTTCCGATGGGTGGGCTCCTACCCCAACATCCTGACCGTACTCAGTGGTATGAACCGCATGGATCACCTCGAAGAGAATGTAAAGACGTTCTCGCCATTAGAGGTCTGCACAGAATCGGAGAATGCCCTGTTGGCCAAGATTGCTGATGAGATGTCGGGCGTTCCCATCATTCCATGTACTGCTTGCGAATACTGCATGCCGTGTCCTTATGGTGTGAATATCCCAGGCAACTTCACCTATTACAACGAGGCCGTCAACAATCATATCCTCCCCTTGCCCGAACCTACTGCCGCCGATTATGCTGAGCGTCAGCAGAAGTTCATCGAGGGTTACCGCAAGGCACTGCCTGATGCAGAGAAATGGGCACGTGCCTGCCAGGATTGTGAGGAGTGCCTGCCTAAGTGTCCGCAGCAGATACGTATCCCCAACCAGTTGAGCCGTATCGTACAGACGCTCAGAGTCAGAAAGAAATCATGATTTCGGACGCTGCGAGAATTCGCAACCACAATATTGCTGGTTGTAGAAATTAAATTCTTTCAGCAGTTGATTCCGACGTTCATAGAGACCACCTTTGCGCCAGTTCTGGGCCCAAAATGTCACACCGGGGTCAGGATACTTTGTGACATCATTATGACACAAAGTATCCTGACCCCGGTGTGACACGGTCTGCTCTGCGAGATGACCAGCACGCTCGATTTGTTCGAGACTCTTCCAACGGGAAGAAGCCAAAGTGGTCGTAAAGTATTGGATACCAAGCTCTTGTGCTTTCTTTGCAGCAGCTGTCAGACGAAGGGTAAAGCACAGCTCACAACGTTTACCTCTCTCGGGCTCTCCTTCAAGTCCGCAAACATCCTGTTGCCATTGCTCATGGTCGTAGTCGCCATCTATCCATTTCAGCCCTAAGCTCTCTGCATGGCGCTTGCTCTCATTCTTACGGATCTCGTATTCTTCGCGGGGAAAGATATTGGGATTATAATAGAAGATCACAGGACGAATATCATGTTGTACCAGCCACTCGACAATGGCCGAAGAACACGGTGCACAACAGGCATGCAACAACACCTCCTTACACCCCTCTGGAACAACAATCGCCGGCCTTTTCACTATTCACTCTTCACTATTAACTATTCACTAATCACTAATCACTACTCACTTTCCCAGTCCTCTTGCTTTCCATATGCGGTCCTTCGCTGCATTGATCTCCTGGAACTTCTTCTCAGCGGCCTTGCGCACATCCTCACCCAGTGCTGCCACCTTATCGGGATGGTGCTCCAACGCCAACTTACGATAAGCCTTCTTCACCTCATCATCCGTAGCATTCGGACTGACACCCAGCACCTTATAGGCATCTTCCAGCGTGTCGCCTGAGAGATGCAACATCGAGTCGACCTCACTATCACGAAGACCCATCCACTGCGCACACTCTTTCAGAGCCGTGATCTCGCTCTGGGGCACACTGCCATCGGCCTTCGCCACCATCACCAGATAGTTCAACAATTGCAGACGCTGCGAATAGTCCATCTGCTGATTGATCTGTCCGCAACACTGACGAACGGTCGTCTTGAACTGTTGCCAACCCTCACGTTTCTGCTCCTCGAAGAGTTTGTTCAGGATATCATTACCCTGATAGACTGCCTGACTACCGAAGTTCTGACGGAGCATCTGACGCACCATCTCCATCTCCGAGTGCATCGCCTTGCCATCGGCCTTGATGATATAAGAAGACAGCACCAACAACGAGAAGAGGAAACTATTGCGCTCTCCCTGTTGCTGACGCTGACGATAAGCCTGTTGATAGGCCTGGTTATAATCTTGATAGGATTTCTGTTGCCACGAGCCCGTATCACGCTCTGAGCCTGTGCCCCAGGTACCGGAATTGCTGGGCGAATTCACACCATCGAGCATCGAGTCGAACAACGACCCCACCAGATAGCCTGCCAGTGCCCCTAAGGGTCCACCAGCCATCCATCCGATAAATCCTCCAATCCACTTTCCTGCTGCCATCGTGGTCTACTCCTTTAAACCGATTTGTGTATTACCAAGATCTACAGGCGGTTGCTCACGGAAACGGATGGTCTGCGTCTCATAGTCCATCTCCTCGATAATCGCGATCGACTCCAGATGATACCCCTCCTCGCGCAGGATCTTGCCACCTTTCTGATGCCCTTTTTCTACCGCGACGCCTACGCCGACCACCTCTCCCCCAGCCTGATGCACCAGATCGGACAAGGCATGAATGGCCTCACCATCAGCCAGGAAATCGTCGACAATCAGCACCTTGTCCGTCGCATGCAAATAGGGCTTCGAGACAAAGACATGGTTGACGGCCTTGTGGGTGAACGAGTAGGCCTGCGACATATATTTATCATCGGTAGAATTGGCCGTCTGATCCTTTTTGGCAAACACCACAGGCACATCATAGAGATGTCCCAGCATCGTGGCAATGGCGATACCGCTGGCTTCGATGGTCAGCACCTTATTGACCTCCACACCCCGGAAACGGCGCTGGAACTCATAGGCTATCTGGCGTATGATGTCGATATCAATCTGGTGATTCAGAAAATTGTCAATCTTCAGGAGATCACCCTCCCTGATCTCGCCCTCACGCAGGATCTTTTCCTCGAGGAAATTCATAGGACATTTAACACTCTACTTCTTGAAGAACGAGGCAATCCAGAGGATAAGAGCAGCACCGATGATAGCTGTGGCGAGCTGTCCCAGAAGACCACCCCAAGAGATGCCAAGCAGGTCGAACAACCAACCGCCAAGTGCACCACCCAGGAGACCCAGCACACAGTTCATGATGATGCCGAAACCACCACCCTTCATCAACTTGCCAGCGCAGAAGCCAGCCAAACATCCTAAAAGAAGTGAAATAATAATACCCATAATTCTAATGTTTAATTGGTTTAACGCTGCAAATTTAGGGAAAAATATCGAAAGCGCAAAAAATAATCATAGTTTTCTTTCTTCTTCACAACGGATTATACGGATTTCACGGATTAACTGCGCTAAAGAAAATCCGTTTAATCCGTATAATCCGTTGTCGATTACTCTATGTCCCGCTTCACGTTGTTGCGGATCTTCGTCAGATAATCCTTCATCCCCGCAGCATCCTTCTGGTCGATGATTTCCAACAGCTCTTTCAGCTCCGTACGGATCTGGCTAACCTGATCGTGGGTATAGGGGTTGAAGAGGATTTCCTGCAACAGATAGTCATCCTCGTTCAGCACGCCCTTGGCAATACGCATATGGCGCTTAAACGTCGTTCCGGGTGCATCCTGATGCTTCATGACAGCTGCAAAGACAAACGTCGAGACAAACGGAATCGACAGCGAGTAAGCCACCGTCTTATCATGTTCCTCGAAGGTGTATTCGTAGATATTCAGTCCCAGTTTCTGATAGAGGTCCTTGAAGAAGATACGTCCCATATAGTCGCCCTCGCTGATGATGATGGCATTCTCCTCGGAGAGCTGCTGCAAGTTGGCAAACGTAGGTCCGAACATCGGGTGGGTAGAGACATATCTCATGCCCGTCTGCTCATAAAATTCCTTCAAATCGGTCTTCACCGAGGCAATATCGCTGATGATACACTCCTTGGGCAGATAGGGAATCACCTCCTTAAACACGGGGATGGTGTATTTCAGTGTCACGGCATTGATCAGCAACTCGGGCTTGAACTCCTGAATCTCATCATACGAGGTAAAACGCTGACAGTTATAGGTGAATCGCATGCGCTTGGGATCTCTCTCAAACACTGCCACCTCATGCTCAAAACTCAGCAGGTCGATGAAGAAACTTCCCATCTTACCTGCACCCATCACTAATATTTTCATAGAGTTGAAGAATTTAAGAATTGAAAAATTGAAGTTTTTCAAGCCGCATGGACTTCAATCCTTCAATTTTTCAATCTTTCAATTTTACTTATTGATTATCTCTATTTGTTGTCTGACACTCTCCTCATGGATATTCTCAAAGACATGTGCCACAAACTCCGGATCCATACCGCAAAGGGCACCCTGGGCACCACGCTTGTTCAGGATCTCGTTGTAACGGTTGGCCTGCAACACCGTCATATTGTGCTCCTTTTTATACTGTCCGATCTCACGACACACACGCATACGCTTCGACAGCAGCTCCATCAACTGGTTGTCGAGCTCGTCGATCTGCTTACGCAACTGACTGATACCCTCCGTCGTGGTGTTCTCATCGCGGATCACGAGCAGCGAGAGGATATAGTCCAGCACATCAGGTGTCACCTGCTGCTTGGCATCGCTCCACGCCTTATCAGGATCGCAGTGACTCTCAATGATCAGTCCGTCGAAACCCAGGTCCATGGCCTGCTGACAGAGGGGCGCCACCAACTCACGACGACCTCCGATATGACTCGGGTCGCTGATGATTGGCAGTTCCGGAATCCTACGACGCAGTTCGATGGGAATCTGCCACATCGGGGCATTACGGTAGATTTTTTGCTCATACGAAGAGAATCCGCGGTGAATGGCCCCCAGACGCTTGATACCTGCCTGGTTGATACGCTCCAAAGCTCCGATCCAGAGTTCAAGGTCGGGGTTCACGGGGTTCTTTACAAACACGGGCACATCAGCACCCTTCAAAGCATCGGCGATAGCCTGCATAGCGAAGGGATTGGCCGATGTACGGGCTCCGATCCAGAGGATGTCGATGCCATACTTCAAGGCGAGTTCTACGTGCTCTGCTGTAGCCACCTCACAAGATACCAGCATTTTCGTCTCTTTCTTCACCTCAGCGAGCCAAACGAGGGCGGGTTCTCCGTGACCCTCAAAGCCTCCGGGTTTCGTACGGGGTTTCCATACACCTGCACGAAAGTTGTGGCAGCCTTTCATCGCCAACTCTCTGGCGGTGGTCATCACTTGTTCCTCGGTCTCTGCAGAGCAAGGGCCTGCAATCACGAAGGGACGTTCATTGTCACTCGGTAATTTCAACGGTTCTAATTCCAGTTCCATAATTATATTGTGCTATTTTACAATTTCACTATTTTACTATTTTCTCGATGCGCTCCAGGGCTTGCTGGATTTTCTCTTCCTTGGCGCATAACGATATTCTGATGTAGCGTTCACCATTCGAACCGAAGATAAAGCCCGGGGTGATGAAGACACGCGCCTCGTGGAGCACACGCTCCGTGAGATCCTCCACATTCTTGATGTCAGCAGGAATCTTTCCCCAGAGAAACATGCCCACCTGATTCTTGTCATACGTACATCCTAAGGCATCCATGATCTTCTCTGCCCACTGACGACGACGGGCGTAGGTTTCGATGTTAAACTCCAGATGCCAAGTCTCATCATTCTTATATGCCTCAGCAGCAGCCAGTTGGATACCGCGAAACGTACCACTCTCGATGTTCGACTGCACCTTCAGGATCCACTGTATGAACTGTGCGTTCGTGGCACAAAGACCCACACGCCAGCCCGGCATATTATGACTCTTCGACATCGAGTTGAACTCAATACAACAATCCTTAGCCCCAGGCACCTGCAACAGCGACATCGGCTTCTCGTTGAGGATAAACGAATAGGGATTGTCGTTCACCACCACGATACCATGCTCCTGGGCGAATTTCACCAGACGCTCGTAGGTCTCCATACGGGCATTGCCACCCGTAGGCATATTCGGATAGTTGGTCCACATCAGCTTCACCTTCGAGAGGTCCATCTTCTCCAACTGGTCGAAATCTGGCTGCCAACCATTGTCCTCACGCAGGTCATAGTTCACGATCTTAGCACCCAGGATCTTCGACAGCGAGGTATACGTAGGATAGCCGGGATTGGGCACCAGCACCTCATCGCCGGGATTCACGAAGGCGAGCGTCACATGCAGGATACCCTCCTTCGAACCGATCAACGGCAGGATTTCCGTCTTCGGATCCAGGCTCACACCATACCAACGCTGGTAGAAATCGGCCATCGCCTCACGCAGTTCGGGGGTACCCATCGTGGGCTGATACCCGTGGGCATTGGGCTGGTGGGCCACCTCACACAGTTTTTCTATCGTCTGCTCTGAGGGCGGCATATCGGGACTGCCAATGGCCAGCGAGATGATGTCCTTACCCTCGGCATTCATCTGCGCCACTTCCTTCAACTTCCTACTGAAATAGTACTCCTGTACCAAACTTAATCTATCTGCTGGTTGTATCATAACTTCAATTCTTCAATTTTTCAATCTTTCAATTCTTCAATTTTTCAATCTTTCAATTCTTCAATTTTTCAATCTTTCAATTCTTCAATTTTAACTTGTCTGCTTCCCGTCTTTGTATTCTCCTAAAATCTTCAAATCGCGCGTCAGGGGGATGATGGCATCGATCGACTGACGGTATCGGGTAAGGTCGTCGTACATCACGTCGACATAGAACAGATACTCCCACTCCCTTCCGATAATCGGCAGCGACTGGATCTTCGTCAGATTGATCTTATAGAACGAGAGAATCGCCAGCACATGACTCAGACTACCCTCCTCGTGAGGCAATGAAAACACGATGCTCGACTTATTCGTCTCCGTCAGAGGCCTGAGCATATCGGCCTTGTTGGGATTCGACACCACGAGGAAACGGGTGAAGTTGTGCTTGTTGTCCTCAATATGGTCTTCCAGCACTTTCAAACCGTAGAGCCTGGCTGCCTCTGCATGACAGATGGCCGCCCACCCTTTCTTCTGACCCTCGGCAATCATCTTCGCCGAACCTGCCGTATCCTCAGCCTCCACATTCTTCAACTGCGGGTGCTGGGCCAGAAACTGCCGACACTGCATCAGGGCCACGGGATGCGAGTGCACCTCAGTGATGGTGTCCCAGTCATCCTCTGGCAGACAACAGATACAATGCGTGATGTGCAGCTTGTGCTCTCCCACCACCGTCGTACCTGAGTCGCGCAACAGCTCGTAGTTGTGCAGCAGCGATCCTGCGATGGTGTTCTCGATAGCCAGCATGCCGATGGCCGTGGGGTCCTGCTGAATCTGCTTGAACACCTGTTCGAAGGTCGAGCAGCAGATCAGCTGTATCTGTTCTCCCTCGAAGTACAGGTGTGCCGCGATATCGTGGAACGACCCGATCAGTCCTTGTATGGCAATCCTCTTCATGTCTTTATTTGACTATTTGACTATTTACTATTTCACTATTTAAACAAATGCTCCGCTTTCACTGGTTTGTGAAGCGGAGCCTTATTTCAATTTTTCAATTTTTCAATTCTTTAATTTTACTTACAGCTTTCCGCTTCACAATTGCTTGCAAAGTAAAAGTAATAGCCGTAAAAGTATGCATTCAACATTGACATAACTTCAATCTTTCAATTCTTCAATTTTTCAATTTTTCCTTGAATTCGGCTGCAAAATTATCACTTTTCTGCGAAACTAGCAAATATTTTGCAAGAAATTTTGCAATTTAGCTTTCTTTTTTCTCAAATCAGCAATTCCACTGCTTGCGGATTTCATCACGATCCACCTCCTCAATCAGTATCTCCGCCAGCGCCGTGATCGCCTCAAACGGCACCTGTCTCCGCTGGTCGTCGGTCTCTGATATCAGGGACGGCAGGAAATGCTTCATCTCGCCCTTATACACCTCACGCATACGGCTGCCACCACGACCACTGTCCACCGAACACGTATAAGTCACATTGGCCAGACGGTCGCAGAGCTTGACAAACGGTGCATAGGGTGTCGAACGGATACCGCGGTAATACTTCTCCCCCGCCCTTTCTTCACGCGTACGACCCTTGTCATTCGTCAGCGCATACACTATCTCCGTGGCCATCAGCGCCTGCTCCTCCTTCATCCACTTGCGGGCCGTCCGCAGCACGTCGTTGTAACTCTGACGGGCATCTTCGATACTGTCGTGGTAGTAAGCACCGAAGAACAGGGGCAACACATCCTCCTCACAGGCACACACCAGATGGCCGTAGCAGATCACGCCCTCCACCACCATATCCAGATGGAAGCCATAGGGCAGGTCGTCGCCATACGTCTGGTTCACACTCTGATGCAGCTCGTGAGCCGCCTCGCGGATGGCATCTATCTGCTTGGCATACTTATCCCTGTACCCATCAAATTCTTGCTTCGTCATAACCGGTTGATTTATCATTCGGCTGCAAAATTACAAAAAAATCTGGGAAGATAGTGTGGCGGCAGCAAATTTTTCACTTTTCACTTTTCACTTTTCACTTTTTTTTGTACCTTTGCAGCCACAAAGTAAAAATGACACAACATAAAGATATGAACAAGACCATTTTCATCACAGGCGCCACCAGCGGCATCGGCCTCGGTTGCGCCCGTAAATTCGCCGACAATGGCGACCGCCTCATCCTCAATGGCCGTAACGTGAAGAAACTCGAGGCCATCCGTCAGGAGCTCGAGGCTAAAGGCACCAAGGTCATCGTGCTCGCCTTCGACGTCAGAGACCGCGAGGCAGCCCGCAAGGCCATCGAACGACTGCCCGAGGAGTGGCAGCAGATCGACGTGCTCGTCAATAATGCCGGCCTCGCCCTGGGACTCGAACCCGAATACGAAGGCGACCTCGACGACTGGGAGACCATGATCGACACCAACATCAAAGGCCTGTTGACCATGACACGCCTCATCGTGCCCCAGATGATCCAGCGCAACAGCGGACACATTATTAATATAGGTAGTGTGGCGGGCGATGCTGCTTACGCAGGAGGCAATGTCTACTGTGCCACAAAGGCAGCCGTGAAGGCCCTCTCCGACGGACTCCGCATCGACGTGGCCGACACTGCCGTCCGCGTCACCAACCTCAAGCCCGGCCTCGTAGAGACCAATTTCAGCAACATCCGCTTCCACGGCGACACCAAGCGCGCAGCCAAGCTCTATCAGGGCATCAAACCCCTCACGGGCGACGATATCGCCGATGTGGCCGTCTATGCCGCCAACGCCCCCGAACATGTGCAGATAGCCGAAGTGCTCATTCTCGCCACCCATCAGGCCAGCGGCAGTGTGATAGTAAGAAAATAAGTTATTAACCATAAAAAAAAGAACAAGCATTATGAAGAAGATTTTGATGATTGCTGCCCTGATGGTAGCTACATTAACGGCCAGCGCACAGAGCGGTCCGTTCATCAAGCCCATGGCAGGTGGAACCGTAGCCACAATAACTGGCGATGTCAATGAACTGAAATTGAAGGTAGGCTTCGTCGGTGGTGTCGAACTCGGCTGGCAGTTCGGCGATCACTTCGCACTCACAGGCGGTGCCCTCTACACCATGCAGGGCGCAAGAGTCAGCGACGACCGCACCAAGTACAACATCAATATCGACTACCTCAACGTGCCCGTCATGGCCGCCTTCTACCCCGTCAAGGGCTTCGGCATCAAGGCTGGCGCACAGTTCGGATTCCTGCTGAACGCTCATCAGGGCGACGACAAGATCAAGGATCTCTGTAACAAGCACGACTTCTCCATCCCCGTAGGCCTGTCATACGAGTTCGACGAGTGTGCCCTCGACCTGCGCTACAACATCGGCCTCTCCAACGTCTTCAATTCAGATGCCCACTACGACATCATTGGCGACCACTGCATGACAAAGGCCGACGGCAAGACCCACAACGCCGTCATCATGCTCACCATCGGCTACAAGATCCCCCTGTATTAAACAATACATCCCCCAACAACAAAGCCCCATCCACACCGGACGGGGCTTTGTCATTTTCACCTGCAATCGAAAAGGATTTTGCGGCGATTGCCTTTCGGACGGTTCACAAACGTGTCGTCATACTTCTTGAATTTCTTAATCAACTGTTTGTTCATTTCTTCAATAGATTTTCTTAAGTTTGTCTGCCGGGCGGTCAGAGGACCGGTCTTTCTCGCCGCCACAGCTTTGACAATACAAAGGTAGGCATAAAAAAAACACCCAAGACAGAGTTCTTGAGTGCTTCGGAAGTTTTTCCGGAAACTTCGGAAGAATTTACGGATGTAACAGGGGGGGATGCGACAACTGTGTCAAGGTCCCCGCCGATATGTTACAAAATACCCCCTTCTGTCGCAACAACTGCGAGCGAAAAACACAAAATTTCTTGGAATCAATCAAAATCCGTCATAACTTTGCATCAGAAATCAGAAATGATATCGCTCTTTGACTTACTGACACAAACAAAATATAAAGGCGTAATAATCAGCACCTTGGGTGCTTACTACATCAGTCTCCGCCCTGACTGAAACTCAAAAAGGGCAACCCCAAAAACAAAAAAGAGAATTAAATAATAAATAAGTATAAACAATTAAAATTTTACAATTATGACAACAAAGAAGAATTTGGTAAAGCTGGCGCTCATGAGCACCCTTACCGCAGGTACAACATTCGCTTTCACAGCATGTAGCGACGACATTCAAATGGAGGACATCCAGCAGATGGCTGAGATGGAAGACAGTGGCCTAACCCGCAGCACGGTGGAAGGCTTCAACGTGAACGAATTCCCAGTCACTGAAGCCAACGGCCAAACATCAGACGCTTACACCGCTGAGAACTGGCGAAATCACGTGGGTATCT
>JAEEGI010005305.1_pt1 | contig 29683 bp, 29 predicted proteins | sample 8958751 | NCBI WGS metagenome assembly JAEEGI01 (sample SAMN16246545, study PRJNA631951) | gut metagenome | biome: gut microbiome; feature: rumen; material: KS-attached | host: Bos | place: Iran: Karaj | collected 2018-10 | reverse complement strand
CCTGGTTTGAACGCTTCATAGATGCGGACAGGGTTCTTGTGATCCTCGCCAACCGGGACTACAGGGATGTAAGGGCGTATTTGGGTTACTGGAACGGAATGGAAGCAATCGCAAGGGATAAGGAACCCGAGCCCATCGTGTCGATTGAGGATATTGCACTCAAAAGTGTTGACAAGTCGAAATGGAATAGTTTCTGCGGCAAGTACGAGCATCCTGAGGAGGCCGATTTTATTGTCGACGAAGTCTTCCTGAGAAACGATGAGCTTTACGCAAAAGCAATCGACGAAGACGGCGATGAAGTAGAATTCATGCTCTATCCCATCGGGGAAAACGAGTTCGGCAGGAAGGGCGGGATGCTCAAGTTGACCTTCTGTGACGACTGTGTGGCGTACGACGATCTCACCTGTAAAAAGCTGTAAGCATCATTGCCCGAAGGTAAGTTCAAATTGGAATACTTGTCCCACTGTGTCGGTTCATGTTCCATCATCATTAAGCTGTTCTCAAACGGCTGCGTCATTTTGGATGCAGATATTGATTATGTAGAGTTCGAATGGATTTTCTGAACCGATGACACGATCTTATTCGGGCAACGGCATATTCTTTACGCCGCTGGTTGTGACAACAGCGTGAATATGCGCCATTTTATTTACACTGACTACCCAGGCACATAGAAACAGTCGAATTGATCACACAAGCAATGATTTAGACCACAGAACAGATGAACAGCATCTGAGAAAACATTTTTAAGGAGAAGAATAGTTTATGATAATTAAACTTGAACCTGTAAACGACAATAACCGCGAAGCAGTGCTTGCGCTTTCCGTTCGCGAGGATCAGCCTTTCGTCGCGCCGAACGACGTTTCTTTGAGACAGGCAGATGAGACCAATGCCGAGGCCCCCGGCGTTGCGCGGCCGTTTGCGATCTATGCCGATGAAAAACTGGTCGGCTTCTGTATGTTCGCCTTTACCCCAGAGGAGGAGGAACCGGATGACAGATACTGGCTCTGGCGCTTTATGATCGATAAAAACGAACAGGGCAAGGGCTACGGCCAGGCGGCGATGGAAGAGATAATCAAATACTTTAAAGACAACGGCGCCGACCGGCTTTATCTTTCCACCGAGCCCGAGAACGAGGTGGGACTGCACGTGTATCACAAGTTCGGATTCCGCGAGACCGGTATCATAAGTGACGATGAGGCCGTGCTGATGCGGATGCTGAAGGGCCCCAACAGGACTGTCAAAGATTATTTCGGCATCAACGTCGACGAACGCATGCGCATCAAAGGCCGGAAGGGTTACGGCGTGAGCATCGCGGTCTGCGACGGCGACGGCGACGTCTCGACCTACTGCTCGGGCAGCGGCCGGTACGGCGAGGACTTTCCGGTGAATCCCGATATGCTCTTTCAGGCGGGATCGGTATCGAAGCCGGCCTTCGCAATGACGCTTCTGCGCTTTGCGGATAAGGGGCTTATCGATATCGACGCCGATATCTCGGGCGTCGTTCCCGAATACGCGAAGTCTCCCGTGACCTTCGCCGCGCTGCTGTCGCACACCGCGGGATATAATCTGCACGGATTCCCCGGCTACAGAGCGGATCACGAACCGCTCAGCCTCGAGGACGTACTGGACGGCAAAGGAAATACGCCGAAGCTCCGCAGGATCAGACCTTATGGCGGGCAGTACATGTATTCCGGCGGCGGGATCACTCTGGCAGAACTTGCGTTCACGAGGATCACCGGAACGACTCTGCGGGAGGCTTTCCAGAAAGAGGTCGCCGAACCGCTCGGACTGACCCGCACCGGCTTTTTCCAGCCGCTTGACGAGAAACTTGTCGCCAACGCCGCATTCGGCGGCAGACTGGGCATTAAAGAAGACCCCGCCCGCGGTTATCAATATTATCCCGAGCATGCCGCGGCGGGCCTGTGGACTACGCCCACGGAGCTGGTCAAGATAGGAATCGAGCTCGGCAGGAGCTATCGTAACGGCGGCTTCCTCAAAAAGAAGACCGCGAGGCGTATGATGACACCGATGTTGGATTATTACGGCCTTTGTATGTTTCGTGTCAACACTAAAACGCTCGGAAAGGAAACGGCGGCGAAATTCGGAGACGACGTTGGTTACCACGACGGGGAGAACGAGGGATTCCTGACGGAATGGATCATTTCCCTGAAGGAAGACGTTTGCGTCGCTTCCATGGTGAACCGCTCCGATATCGCCGCAAGTGAGGCACACTTCGACGTTGCCTGCGAGATCTACAAAAACGCGAAAGAATAACGGAGAAACACGGGCGGAAGATGTCTGTCGTTTGACGGAATAGTCTTAACAAAGAGGGTCGTTAGGGAAGCGCGGATATGACCTTCTCATTCACGCTGACCACCCAAGGCATATAAAGTGCGTGACATTGATGACGAGAGAGGGAATGAGCATATCGCAATTTGGAAGGAACAAGTGGGAACATGAACTTGTTTTTTGAAAATGCTTACTTTATCACCGGGACTTCATATGCTGGAAAATCGACAATGGTTAAGGAACTGGCTAAAAAACACGGGGGTATCGCGTGCGAAGAGAACTATCACGACAACTATCCCGGAGTACTTGATGCCAAAGAGTTCCCCTGCCTGACATATACAAGAGATCTTGAAGACTGGCATGACTTTATCAGAAGATCGCCGCAGGAATATAAAGACTGGATCGACGGAGTGACTAAAGAATGCGAAATACTGGAACTCAGGATGCTGCCTGATATATGCAATCAGGGAAAGAAGGTTTTTGTCGATACTAATATTTGTATCGAGACCTTAAGAAAGATCGCTCCTTTGAACCATACGCTTGTGATGCTCGCCGATCCCGAAATACCGTTACACAGGTTTTTTGACCGGCCCGATCCGGAGAAACAGTTTTTGTATCGATTGATCATGGAAGAACCCGATCCTGAAAAGGCGATGGAAAACTACCGGGCGGGACTTAAACTGTTCTGTTCACAGGAAGGGTATGATAAATTCGAAAAGTCAGGGTTCCATGTAATCTACAGAGACGAAAGCAGGACCGTTGAACAGACGGTCGCTTTGGCAGAGGAAGCGTTGGGGTTGAAATAAAAGCCCGATAAATCCCGGATTGCCGAGGCGATGCAATCGATCCGAATAATGGGTTATTATGTTTTTTAGTATTGAGTGGCAATCGTCTCAACGCAGGTCGATGAAGACGCTCAGCATTTCTTCCGGAAACTGGGTTACAGGGACTGCGGCGGTCTTATGGTGGATGTGCCCGGCTGTGAACAACCGATGGAACTGTTTATGGTAAAGCAACTGTAAAAGGAACGGGAAACCATTTCCGCGGAAAAAGGAGTTTGCGATGATAACCGACTCATATGACGACAAGTCACCTGCAAAGATCAACGTTAAGAAAAACGAAAACGCCGTTGCTGTCGACGCGGTCATTTACACCTTCTCCCAGGAGATCGAAAGGTATGTAACAGCTAACTACGACTGTGAGAAGATCGGAGAATACTCGATGGCAAGCGGCGCGACATCGGTATATCTGCTCAGGTATCACGGAAAGAGATTCGGATTTTTCAGGACCTGGGTAGGTGCCCCGGTCTGTATCGCGCCGATCGAAGAACTGACCACCGTGATGGAGACGAAAAAGATCATCCATTTCGGGGGTGTGGGCTGTCTTGACAGGGAGATCGCCAGAGGCAAGGTCATGATACCGGCCGAAGCCTACAGAGATGAAGGCACATCCTATCATTACGCTCCCGCGTCAGACTACATCGGGATTAAGAACTGGAAGACGGTAAGGGATTTCATGGAAGAGAATAAGATCCCTTATGTTCTGGGCAGGACCTGGACGACCGACGCCTTCTACCGGGAGACCGTCAACAACTTTGAGAAGCATAAGGCGGACGGCTGCATCTCGGTCGAGATGGAGGGCGCGGCTGTTCAGGCGGTCTGCGATTTCCGGGGTCTGGAAGTATATATGTTTTTCACGGGCGGAGATCTGCTGGACGCTCCGGAATGGACGAACAGAACGGTAAAAGGGCAGGTGAAACACACGCAGCATGATCCCGGACATTTCGACATCGCCCTTGCGCTCGCAGAGTATGTGGCGAATCTGTAGTTCTTTAGGACGGCGAGTTGTTTCCCGGTCACAAGCGACCGGCGCATCGCCGCGATCGTCAGCCGAAGCAGCGCACCGCTCAACCATGACGAGGCGGAGATCGCGGGATACCGGCTGACGAGACCGACTAGGCAATGGAACAGCTGGCAAAAATGGTGAGAGACGGGCAGATAAAAATGATCGGCGCGTCAAGAGGGGCCCGGTATATACGAAACGGAAAAAAACTGCCGGAATGAGCATTCCCGGTACCGGGAGTGACCTCGGGCCGTCATCCGCCCCACATCGGGTCGTACCGGCTCACGTCACGGCCTCCGATCTTTAAGACGCGCAGCGTGCGCCAGAGTTCTCCCTCTCCTGGATCGGTATCCCGAAGCCGGTCTTTGTGCCCGATCCTTCCCGCGGTCGTCCACATCGCCTTTGCCGGGGCGCGTCCGTATGTATCCCACAGGCCGATGCGCCCGGCGCCGCTGTCGTACAGATCGAGCGCCCTGCGCCGGAATTCCCGGTTAGTCATGAGGCGTGGCAGGATCTCATAGTATATCTTCACTCCGTACCTGCGCTCTAGCCCGTTCCACTCTGCGATGCGCTCCTTCTGCGAGGCGGGGCCGCAGAGCTCCCCCCTGTAGTTTTTGTAGGGCGGTGCAAAATCAAAGTCTCCGGTGTGGCAGGTGGGCCTCCCCGCGTTCTCTCTGCAGTAGTCGGAGTATTTGCGAAGATCGATGCGCCACTCTCCGCCTTCCTGCCAGATATCGCCGTCCAGCTTTTCATAGTGCCGCTGGGGATAGCTTATCACCGCGTCGATCAGCCCTTCGCGGGCGAGCTCCTCGACGTCGAGGCCGATATAGTCGGTGTCGAACACCGAAAACAGTCCGCGAATATGTATCTGAACATGCCGCCCGGGGAAGTTCTCGTCGAGGGCCCGTCTTGCCGCTCTGAAGAATTCGGTCATGATACTGCAGTGCAGCCTGTGCAGACGCGGTTCGTCAAGCGGAAGCTCATACGGGTACTCGCCGTACATTCCGAAAAAGCGGTCGGCGACCGGCTTTTCGTACAGCAGGTAGGGGATCCCTCGATGCGCGATCAGCGTCACGGCGTCGCATCCCGACCGCGCCATCCCGACGAGCTCGCCGACCATGTGATCCCTTATCTCGGGGTATGCGTAGGACAGCGCGTAGATCTCGTCTCCGTTGCGGTCGACGGTGCGGCATCCGGGATATTCGGCCATAAGGTCGCTGTCGAAGTAGTACTGGTCGTAGGGGAACGGCATACCCCACGCGCCCATCCGCAGCGAGACGCTCATTTTGAATCCGCGTTTTTTCCCGTGTTCTACGACTGTGCGGAGGACCTCCCGGTAGTCGAACCGGTCCTTCGTCTTCTGGACACGCATGTCTCCCTCTCTGGGGAAGGCGAACAGGTCGGGGTCGTCGGCCGGCAGGCGGTCGCATACGAAATTGCGGATCTGCTCGACCGAGATCCACTCGACGTCTGAGTGGGCATAGTTTTCGACAACCGCGAGCCAGTCGCTCATGCATGTATAGTTTTTGTAGAAGTACACGTTGTGCATGTCGTCGGTCGCGTAGATGTTCCGGGTATCGGTCCTCGTCTCCTCGTACCTCCATCCGGCTACCTCGTCGTCGGTCATCGGAACGAACCTGAGAGCGACAAGCATCGACGGAGCGTATCCGGCGCCCTCCCTGCTCATGGATACCGTCAGTGACTCGCCGGTCATGTCCGCGCAGCGCCAGAGGACCTCTGTCACGTACATCCCGCCTCTCTTTTCGGACGGCGACGGACGCACGGGCAGGAAACAGGGATCCGACGACAGCTTGAGGTCGATCCCTCCCGAGGCAAAGTGAAGATATATCCTGTACCAGCCGGTAAGTCCGGGATCGAAGGTCATGTCGGGCGCGTCGCTGCTGGACGCGAAGAGAGCATTCGCGCTGTATTCTGATGTGGAGACCGGCAGCACCCTCCATTTGTCCTTCAGCATATATGGCGACATCGCGGACTCCGGCCCGAAGGCCCGGTCCAGATCGCAGATAAACAGTTCTTTTCTTTCGTTACTCACCCCGGTGTCCTCCCGCAAACGTATTATTTTTTCAGGTGTCACGCACAGAACAGTATATCATTTTCGGGGGTAGCTGTCAACAGATAATCCGGATGCCGGGCGTCGCGCGACCGCGGTACCGGCTGCCCCGACTCTGATCTCAGGAGGAAACAGAATTTGAAGGTATATGAGGACGGCGGCGCGGTCCTGCAGCCGCTGCTTGACCGCGGAGGGACGGTGAACGTCGAAGAGCCCGGAGTCTATATGCTGCACCGGCCGCTCGTCATACGGTCCCGGACGGTACTTAGACTCTGTCAGGGGACGGTGATCAAAGCGGCGCCCGGATCCCGCTGTTCGCTGATCGAGAACGCGGGCTTTTACGGAGGCGGGACAGACAGCGGCATCGAGATAATCGGAGGCGAGTGGGACGGTTCGTCGGACGATCAGGGGCTTGATCCCCTGCAGTTCGCGCTGAACCGGAACGCAAGGCCCTACGACCCGCGCTCCTTCACCGGAAAGATGATGCGCTTTGCGCATCTTGACATCTTTACGATCCGCGACGCGACCCTGAAGGATCCGGTGAGCTACGGGCTGCAGATCGCCGATGTGAGGCATTTTTTGGTCAGCGACCTGCATTTTGACTACAACTGTCATTTCGGCACGACCGACGGCGTCCATATAAACGGTCCGGCCTCGGACGGCCGGATACTGCGGATGCACGGGATCACGAACGACGATCTCGTCTCGCTGACGCCTCCCGACGAGGCTCACGCCGAGGTGACCCGCGGGCCGATATCCGGCGTTCTGATCGACGGAGTGCATTCAGAGAACGGGTATACAGGCGTCAGACTTCTTTCGAGCGGAGAGCCGCTGACCGGCGTCACAGTGAAAAACGTCACCGGGACCTACCGGCACAACGCAGTCTGCGTCACGCATCACAACGTCCATCCCGGCGAGCCGATCTGGCTTGACGGCATAGTGATCGACGGCGTATACGCCTCAAAGTCCCCCTGGGGACTGACCGGCGACCGCTTCACCCTCTGGGAGGGCAGCTGTTTCCACACGGCGCCGCTGATCTGGGTCGCGAAGGGCGTCCGCGTCGGGCGTCTGGAGATACGCAATGTCTTCAGGGACGAGATGAGCGACTCGCGGGCGAAGACGGTGAGGATCGATCCCGACGCCGTCATCGACAGCCTTACCGTCGAGAACATCCGCCACCGCTTTGCCTCGGGCAGGGAGGAGCCGGTGCTCGTAAACGACGGCCAAGTCGCAAAGCTGACCGAGCTCTGACAGGTAGGCTGCCGGGACCGTCATCATCTTAAAGAATCGTGTGAGGGAGAAAAATGATACTTCAGACCGAACGGCTCATCCTCCGCCCCTGGGAGGAAGATGATGCCGAAGAATGCTACAGATACGCGAAGGACCCGCTGGTCGGGCCGGCGGCGGGATGGCCGCCGCACACATCGGTCGGGGAGAGCCGCAGGATAATCCGCGAGATGCTCATGGCTCCAGAAATTTACGCGATCGTCCTGAAGGAGACCGGCCTGCCCGTCGGGAGCATCGGGCTCCATCACAACGACCTCGCTCCCGGCGAGGACGAGGCCGAGCTCGGCTACTGGATCGGCGCGCCCTACTGGGGCCGCGGACTGGTGCCCGAGGCGGCCCGGGCGGTATTGAATTACGCTTTCGACGTCCTGAAGCTGGAGCGCGTCTGGTGCGGCTACTACGACGGCAACGAGAGATCGAAGCGGGTGCAGAAGAAGCTCGGATTCAAATATCAGTGGACTACAGACGAAGTCCCGGTCCCTCAGATGGGGGAGACCCGGAAGGGACACGTCAATCTGATGACGAGAGCCGACTGGTCGGAGCTGTCGCACAGGGATATCTCGCTTCTTTCGGGGGGCGGGAAATTCAACTACCGGGTATGCGGGATCATGATCCGCGACCGGGAGGTCCTCGCTATGAAGGACGAGCGTTCGCCCTACTTCTATCTGCCGGGAGGCAGAGCGAAAATGGGTGAGACCGCAGAGCAGGCGGTCGTGAGAGAGATCGGCGAGGAGCTCGGCGTCACTCCCCGCATCGTCCGCCCGCTCTGGCTCAATCAGGCTTTCTTTACCGAGGACGTCGACAGACTGCGCCACCACGAGCTCTGCGTTTATTTTCTGCTCGACGTGTCGGACACCGGCCTTGACGGGAGGGGCGACAGCTTCACCCTGCGTGAAGGCGAACATACTCACAGGTTTGAATGGATCACGTTTGAGAGGCTGAAGGACGAATACTTCTATCCCGGCTTTCTGAAGACAGAGATCGGCAGCCTGCCCGAACATTTTACTATCAGGACAGAATTCGAATGAACCGGGGACGGATACAGGAAGAGGACAAGGATGAAACGCGTACCGGTCAGTACCGATGATCTGATCTTCCCCGAAGAGCTGAAGGCTCTTGTCGAAGGGGCGGATATCTGCGACAGCAGCTGTTCTCGCGAGGCCGAAGCCGGTCTTTCGCAGCTGAAGAGCGACGTTTTGATCCACGGCGACTACTGCCTGCCCAACATCATCCTTGACGGATGGAGATTTTCCGGGTTCATCGACATCGGGAACGGAGGAATGGGCGACAGGCACATCGACGTCCTGTGGGGAATATGGACGCTGAAATTCAATCTGGGGACGGCTAAATACACCGACCGCTTCATCGACGCCTACGGCAGAGAGATGATCGATCCCTGCCTTTTGCGGAGGGTTGCGGCGATGGAGATGATCGGCGGATGACCGGACGGACAGCCCTGTCTGACGGGAGGAGAATTGTATTATGAGCGACAGAACCGGCAAAAAAGGACCGGCAGACCCGGCCGGAAGACCGGATAAGATCGAGGTCAGAGGCGCGCGGGTCCACAATCTTAAAAACATCGACGTCGACATCCCGCTCCACGGGATCACGGGGATCGCCGGGGTGTCAGGCTCGGGGAAATCCTCGCTCGCGCTCGGTGTTCTCTACGCCGAGGGATCGAGAAGATATCTCGAGTCTCTTTCCACCTATACGAGAAGGCGGATGACGCAGGCGTCGAGAGCCGACGTGGACGAGGTCTCATACGTTCCCGCGGCGCTGGCGCTGCACCAGAGGCCGGGCGTTCCGGGCATGCGTTCGACCTTCGGGACGGGCACCGAACTGCTCAACAGCCTCCGCCTGATGTTCTCCCGCCTCGCCTCCCACCGCTGTCCGAACGGACACTACGCCCCGCCATCTTTTCAGGTCGCGCTGATGCGCGAGATCGTCTGTCCGGTCTGCGGAGAGCGCTTCTACGGACCCGGAGCCGAGGACCTCGCCTTCAATTCGGGAGGCGCCTGCAGGCGCTGCGGAGGGACCGGAAGGATAAGGACGGTAGACAGGAGCACTCTTGTTCCGGATGAAAGCCTTACCGTCGACGAGGGCGCCGTGGCGCCCTGGAACTCGCTGATGTGGTCGCTCATGACCGACGTCTGCCGCGCCATGGGGGTCAGGACCGACGTTCCGTTCAGAGAACTGACCGATGAGGAAAAAGAGATCGTCTATGACGGTCCGATGGTGAAAAAGCATATTTTCTACCGCCCGAAAAAGGCGGGGACCGCCACCGCGGGCGAGATGGATTTCACATACTACAGCGCGACGGCGACGGTCCTCAACGCCCTGAACAAAGTAAAGGACGAACAGGGCATGAAGCGCGTCGAAAAGTTCCTGAAGGAGGAGATATGCCCCGACTGCGGAGGCACGCGGCTCTCCGAGGCCGCCAGAGCTCCGAGGATCATGGGTATTTCCCTCGACAGAGCCTGCGGGATGACGCTGAAGGAATCGGTGGCATGGGTCGGAGAGGTGCCCGCATCGCTTCCCGAAGAGATGCGCCCGATGGCAAAGAACATCTGCGAGTCATATCTCGACGCCGCGAACCGTCTTATGGAGCTCGGCCTCGGATATCTGACTCTCGACCGATCATCCTCGACTCTGTCGACCGGAGAGCGGCAGAGGATGCAGCTCGCCCGGGCGGTCAGGAACAGGACGACCGGGGTGCTCTACGTCCTCGACGAACCCTCGATCGGACTTCACCCGGCAAACATCGAAGGACTGAAGGGCGTGATGCGCGACCTCGTAAGGGACGGAAACAGCGTGCTGCTCGTCGATCACGACATTCAGATACTGAAGGAATCCGACTGGATCATCGAGCTCGGCCCGGGCGCCGGCGCCGACGGCGGCAGCGTCATAGCCGAGGGGAGTGTCGGGGATATAGCGGAAGACCCGCGGTCGGTGATCGGCCTGTATCTTTCCGCGGCATCCGGTCCGGCGGACCTGAAGGACGCGGCCGGAGTCTTCGACGACGGAGCGATATCTCTCGAGACCGGCCGGATCCACACCGTGAAGCCGCTGTCGGTCGAAATTCCGAAGGGAAGACTGACGGTCGTCACCGGAGTGTCGGGGTCGGGGAAAACGACTCTCGTCCTTGAGAGTCTCGTTCCGGCGCTCGAGTCTGTTTGCGACGGAACGGAGCTCCCGGAACATGTAAAAAAGATAGAAGCGGAAGGCATAAAGCGGGTAAAGCTGATCGACGCGACGCCGATCGGGATCAACGTCCGCTCGACGGTGGCGACCTATGCGAACGTCCACGACGAGCTGAGAAAGATCTGGGGAAGGACGAAGGAGGCAAGGCAGTCGGGATACGGGGCGGGAGATTTCTCCTACAACACCGGCTCGCTCCGCTGTCCGGTCTGCGACGGGACCGGCCGGATATCCCTCGACGTCCAGTTCCTGCCCGACGTCAACGTCACCTGCCCCGAATGCCGCGGATCGCGGTACCGGAACGAGGCGAAAAGGATCATTTACAGAAACAGGGCGGGGGAGGAAAAAAGCCTGCCCGAGCTCATGGAGGACGACATCGCGACCGCGCTCGGATTCTGCTCGGATATGAGTTCTGTCCGTCCGAAACTTGAGACGCTCCGCGATCTCGGCCTCGGATATCTGACGCTCGGGGAGGACACCCCCGGGCTGTCGGGCGGCGAGGCGCAGAGACTGAAGCTCGCGTCCGAGATGGGGAGGCGGCAGGAGGATACCGTCTTCGTCTTCGACGAGCCGACGATCGGCCTCCATCCGAAGGACGTCGCGGTGCTGCTGTCTGTCTTCGATACGCTGATCGGCCACGGCGCCACGGTGATCGTGATCGAGCATGATACAGACGTCATCCGCTCGGCCGACTGGATCATAGACATGGGGCCGGAGGGCGGAGAGGAAGGCGGAAGGATCGTCGCCCGCGGAACGCCGGCAGATATAAGAAACTGCCCCGAAAGCATAACCGGAAGGTATATTTAGTTTTTTAAGATGAAAGATGTTTTAGTTACCGGCGCCGCCGGAGGAATGGGCCGCGAGGCGGTAAAGCTCCTGGCGGGCCGCGGATACCGCGTTTTCGCTCTCGACCGCATACCCTCAGCCGCGGAGGAAAACGTCTGTCCGATCACGGCGGACGTCACCGACCCCGAAAGCGTCGGGGCGGCCTTTGCCGCGGTAAGGGAACAGACCGGGCGGCTCTCCGCGGTGATACATTTCGCCGGGATATATCTGCTTGATTCTCTGATCGAGATGACTCCCGGAGATTTCGAGCGGATATTCAGGATCAATCTCGGCGGCGCCTATCTTGTCAACCGGACCTTCCGCCCGCTTCTCGGGGAGGGATCGTCGGTCATTATGATAACGAGCGAGCTCGCGGTGCGCGACCCGCTGCCCTTTACCGGGATCTACGCGATAACAAAGGCGGCGCTCGACAGGTACGCCTATTCTCTCCGGATGGAGCTGCAGCTGTCGGGCATAAACGTCTCGGTGATCCGGGCTGGAGCCGTCGACACCGGCATGATACCCGAGTCGACGAGGCGGCTCGACGCTTTCTGCGAAAGGACCGCGCTCTATTCGCCGAACGCCGCCCGCTTCCGCCGGATCGTCGATTCGGTCGAAGCGAGGAAGGTGCCGCCGGCAAAGATCGCGAAAAAGCTGCTGAAGATCCTCGGATCCCGCCGCCCGCGCTTCGCCTACGCGGTCAACCGCAATCCGCTTCTGATCATCTTCGACGCGCTCCCCGCGCGGCTGAGATTCTTTATTATCAGAAAGATACTCGGAGGGGGAACTGCCGAATGAAGAAGATCGACCGGGACAAACTCGGGCGGCATGTCCTGCGCCGCGCCGAGGAGGAGCTCTCACAGGGCCGGATCTGCGGCAAGGAGAAAAAGCAAATGAAGAAAAAAGGCATATTATCCGTGTTGATTCTTATCTCGCTCTTTCTTGTTTCCTGTTCGTTTAATTCAAACCCTCCTCCCGCCACTTCATATTCGGTCATCGGAGAAACGGGAGACCCGTCGTATATGGACGGACTCTGCTTCGGCGTCGAGCTTGGTATTCCGCCTGAAGGCGGAGGTATCCTGCTGTATAAATACCGGATAGAGGGAATCATAAACGCAAGCGGAATTACGGATTACAGTCTGAACGACAAATCCGTCAAAAAACCGGGTTATATGCAGGAACTGAAAAAATACGGGATAAGCGAAAAACAGTATCAGTCCGAAATACTCAAGGCTCCCTCGGAATCATATTACTGGGACGACGTTATACTGTTCGTTTGCGAAGTAAATGATAATCTTACCAATTCATCGAACAATCAGCCGGTGAAATACGCCGGGAACAGTGTTTTCATCATCTGTCGGACCGCGACGGGCGACTGCGATATCGTCGCCGTTGCTTATAATAACGTCAGTGTTTACGTTCCGGATCATTCGAATATGTCGTTCTGCCGCGTCGGAGACACTTTTTACCATGAAAGAGGCGCTCTCGATCTTTCAAACGGATCTTTTGTCGCGTACGGAAAGGATTTTGTTTTCCCTTACACGTCATACAGCGACTATGTGAACTGGGACTCCGCCTACAAATGTCTTCTTGAAGATGACCGGATACGTGCTCTGGGCGGCGAAACGGATTGGCTTAGGGGAGAATCGGTGCTTTTTGACGGAAAAGTCTACGGGGTCGGGTATAATAACGTCGGATCCGGGGAGGAGGTCTGGACGTTCGTGCTTGACGCCGCGGACGGAACGCTGCTCTGGGCAAAGGGATACGCGATTGACAATTACCGGGTCATAAGTGTGACAGGCATGTTCAGGGACGAACAGGGAATAAAATACGGAGCGCCGGCGCTGAAATAATCCGGATTACGCGTCCTGAGGCGATTTCGGTTAATCCGGGGTTGCCCTGTCGGAAGAGGGAGGAATTTGACCGATGACCGATTATCGTAAAGTTTTCGACACAATACCCGAGCAGTTTGACAGGTACCGTCCGAGATACTGTCCGGAACTGTTCGCCGGTCTCATCGATTATGCCGGGATCGGACCCGGAAAGAGCGTGCTCGAGCTGGGACCGGGCACCGGTCAGGCATCGGGACCTGTGCTCGACACCGGCTGCGACTATCACGCGATCGAGCTCGGAGAGAATCTGTACGCGAAGATGCTCGTAAAATTCGGCTCCAGGCCGAATTTCCATATCGTGAACGGCGATTTCGTCACATATGATTTCGGCGGCGCGCGTTTCGATATGATATATTCGGCGGCGACTATCCAGTGGATACCCGAGAGGATAGCCTTCCGGAAGACCTTCGACCTGCTCAAGCCGGGCGGGACCCTCGCCATGATGCTGACAAGGGGAGATTACAGGACTCCGAACGAGGCGCTGTACGCGGAGATCCAGAAGGTATACGACGCGTATTACAGGCCGGTGGCAGAGTATAAGAACATGAAATCGCCTTTCGATTACTCTCACGCAACGGAATACGGGTTCGTCTGCTTTGAAAAGCGGGAATATCACGGGCAGAGAGTATTCGACGCCGACGGATATGTCGCCTACTGCGGCACGCACAGCGATCACATAGTGATCCCCGAGCCCTACAGGACGCCCTTCTTCGAAGGACTCCGCAGGTGCGTCCTGGATGCCGGCGACAGGATCGTTTTCAACGACACATACGTTTTGTATCTGTGCAGGAAGCCGGTATGATGAAAGCCTGGTATTTCGCCACGGCGCTGGCGGCCAGGTGGGACGAGATCCTGCCGTATATAGAGAGCGAAAAGCTCGACACCTGGACCCGCCGCAAGGCGGTACAAAAGGACTGCGAGAGCCGCAGGATATCGCCGGAGAGGAAAGAGCTGCTTCGGAAATTGCGGTCTTGAAAAATCCCGTCATTGACGTATAGAGGCACGCTATTCGAGAAAAACGCCGATTGTTGCAAAAATCTCGAATAGAAAGCTTGACAAACAACCTTTGCGGTGGTAATATATAAGAGAAAAATGCAACATGATGCAATTTTCTCGAATAGGAGTCAAAAGCATGGAAATCAAACGCGACTGGTATCTGAACAAATTGTTATCAAGAAAGCAAAACGGATTGATAAAGATCATAACCGGAGTGCGCAGATGCGGAAAGTCATATCTTCTTAACAGCATATTTTATCAAAGCCTCCTTTCGGAGGGAGTCGATCCAGGGCATATCATACGGTTTGCGTTTGATTCTGCCGACGACCTTCTTTTGATAGGTGAGGATCTTTTGGATCTGCGTAAAGAAAACAAAAAAGCTGATCCAAAAAAATTCGTTCAGTTCATTAACACAAAGATTACAGACGAAGGAACCTATTATCTGCTTCTCGACGAAGTGCAGGAACTAGGCGCGTTTGAGACTGTGCTCAACGGGTATTTGCGGCGCAGTAATCTGGACGTTTACGTAACAGGCAGCAACGCGAAGTTTTTATCCAGTGATATTATTACAGAATTTGCGGGACGGGGAGACGAGATTCGCCTTTATCCTCTCAGCTTTGCAGAGTTTATGACGGTTTGGCGCGGAGACAAATATGACGGCCTTTCGCAATACATGCTTTACGGCGGTATTCCGCTTGTTGTGCTTCGTGAAGACATGCGAGACAAAGCTTCGGCGCTGAAAAATCTGTTCGATGAAATATATATCAAAGATATTATTCTGCGACATAAGATCCGGAAGAGGGAAGAACTGGAAGATCTCCTGAATGTTATTTCTTCTTCCGTAGGGTCGCTGACAAATCCGGAGAAGCTCAAAAACACATTCCGAACGGTTAGCAATTCATCGATTACATCGGATACGGTTAAGCGGTATATCGACTTTTTTGAAGATTCTTTCCTGATAGAATCGGCACAGCGTTTTGACGTTAAGGGCAGGGCGTATATCAGTACTCCGAACAAGTATTATTTTTCAGACCCCGGACTGAGAAACGCGCGCATCAACTTCCGTCAGTTCGAGCAGAATCATATAATGGAGAACGTAATCTATAATGAACTTCGGATGCGCGGATACAACGTTGACGTAGGAGTGGTTCCGACCGTATTGAGAAACGGGAAAGGAGAAACCGAACGCAGGCAGCTCGAAGTCGATTTTGTCTGCAACCTGGGATCCCGCAGGATTTACGTTCAGTCCGCGTATTCTATACCGGATGAAGAAAAACGTATACAGGAGACGTGTCCTTTCAGGAAGATAGATGACTCGTTCAAAAAAATAATAGTTACCCGCGACGCGGGACTTCCATGGTACGACGACAACGGGATTCTCACGGTAAGCGTTTTAGATTTTTTACTTGACCGTACGATTACTGAGAAAGAGTGAGAATCAACAAGGCAGATGCCGCGATAAAACAATCGTTGCATTTGCGTTGCAGGTGCAACAGTTTTTTCTTCGAAAAGAAGAGCAAAACGCAACGAAAAACCGAGTATCAAGCGATAATACCGATTATTCAAATAAGTGTTGAAAAATCTTGAGATATCAAAACAGTGTTTACAAACATCTTTTTCGGGCGTATAATAGTGTTTGAAAACACGTTTTTTGTGCACATACGCTTCGACTGAAAAGGAGAATACCACAATGACAGAGTACAGAGACCAATATGTAGTAGTCTGCCCCTTTTGCGGCGGAAACGAAATGATCGAGACCTATCAGACTGCCTACGGCGCGCTGACGGCGAAAAGCAACCCCCTCGGCGGGTGCGCGCTCTATCACTCGGTCTGCCGCCGGTGCGGAAGCGTCGTGCGCAGCTATGTAAAGGAGCCTCTGAAGCTTCTGAAAAGAAAAGACAGAAGATAATGGCGTCGACGAAAAAATATTATGAGTTCATAGCGGATATGCTCTCAGGCATCGAAGGTGTTTGAAAAAACCAGGATTATCGCAAAAAAAGTGTTTACAAACACTATTTTTAGGTGTATAATAATGTTTGCAAACACTTTTTTGCCAAAGCAGAGTTTGCGAATACAGTTTTGCAAAAGCACTTATGAACGTTTTTTGCAGCGGAGTACCGTATGACGATTGAAGATTATTATCAGATGCTCGAACTGTCCCGCCGGAAAGTGGCGCAGACAGAACTGACGTTTTCGAGATTCCTGCTTGCCGGAGTTGACTGGAGAGACCGCCTGATTCAGATCTCCGGTGCGAGAGGGACCGGAAAGACGACAATGATTCTGCAGCATATAAAAGCCGATTTCCGAAGCAATCCGGACTCGGCTTTGTATGCGTCTCTTGACAACCTCTGGTTTGAGACGCATTCACTTTTGGAGCTTGTCGATTATCATATAAAAACCGGCGGCACGCACGTATTTCTCGACGAGGTTCAGTATCTTAAGGACTGGCAGCTCGTAATTAAAAATCTTTATGACAATTATCCGGGTCTGCATATTGTTTATACCGGGTCGTCTCTTCTGAAAATCGATTACAAAAGCGGCGATCTGTCTCGCAGGCGGATTTCATACAGCCTTCCTGGGCTTTCGTTCAGAGAGTATCTTCGCTTTGAGAATATTGCGGAATTCGAGCCGGTTGAGCTTCCCGTCCTTCTCAGAGAACACAGAGAAATCGCCCTTGAGTGCGCTACAGGGAAAAACATACTGAAGCATTTCCGGGACTATCTGCGTTTCGGATATTATCCGTTTTACAAAGAAGTCTATGCCGGATACGGGCAGCGGCTCTCAGAGATAACCAATCAGGTGCTCGAGAGCGATTACCCTGCTGTGGAAAACATAAGCTTTTCAACCGTCCGGAAGATAAAAAAAATGCTTTACATACTCGCGCAAAGCTGCCCTCAGACTCCTAATATGGTCCGCTTGTACGAGCAGCTGGAGACCGACAGAAATCAGGGATTGAAAATGCTTTACGTACTTGACCGGGCAAACCTGATCAATCTGCTTTCAAACGAAAAGGCAAGTCTGAAAAACATGGCGAGACCGGACAAGATATACTGCGACAACACAAATATAATGTATTCGCTGTGCGAAAGCATAAACGTCGGCGCCGAAAGAGAAACATTTTTTCTGAATCAGATCCGTTCTGCCGGACTCGACGCAAAATACCCGGAGAATGGGGATTTTCTGGTCGACGGCAGGTATCTCTTCGAGGTCGGAGGAAAGGATAAAAAGTTTGATCAGATAAGGGATATTCCCGACAGTTTTCTCGCGGTGGATGATACCGAGAGCGGATGGAACAACAGAATCCCGCTCTGGATGTTCGGGATGCTTTACTGACCGGGAAAGGCGAAAACAATGCCGTCAAGTCATGGTTATTATGAATTCACAGCCGATATGCTCTCGGGGATCGACGGCATATCCTTCCGCAAAATGATGGGAGAGTATATCGTCTATTGCAACGGGAAGATCGTCGGCGGGATATACGACGACAGGTTTCTCGTAAAGCCGACGAAAAGCGCCCGCGAGTTGATGCCCGACGCCGCGGAGGAGATCCCCTACGACGGCGCAAAGAAGATGCTCCTCGTCGACAACGTCGACGACAGGGAGTTTCTCGGGAAGCTGATCAAGGCGGTCTGCGGCGAGCTGCCCGAGCCGGGACGGCGGGAAACGAAAGGGCGATCATCCGGAGAATGAGGAAAAAGACAGTTATTGTTACCGTTACCGTCGCGGCGGTCCTGATTGTTGCGGCGACCGCGGTCGGATCGCTTCTGTACCTCGGCGTTCTGCACCTGAACTCTCCGGACGAAGGGAAATATCCGGTCCGCGGAGTGGACCTGTCGTCATATCAGGGGGCGGTCGACTGGGACCTGCTTGCCCGGCAGGGCATATCGTTTGCTTATATCAAGGCGACCGAGGGCTCGTCGCTCGTCGATCCCTGCTTCGGGGCGAACTGGACGGCGGCCGCAGGGACCGGCCTTCGCATCGGCGCTTATCATTTTTTCAGTTTTGAATCGCCGGGCGAAACACAGGCAGAACTCTTCCGCTCGACCGTGAAAGAGGTCCCGGGAATGCTGCCGCCGGCGGTCGACGTCGAGTTTTACGGGGATTACGGGTCGGAAAAGGACATCGACGTCTCCGCCGTGAAGGCCGAACTCCGCGTTTTTGTCGACAGTCTGGCAGGAGAATACTGTATGAAGCCGGTCATCTACTGCGACGCGCGGTCTTATGACGCTCTTGTCAGAGAGGGCTTCGACGACTGCGACATATGGTTCAGGAGCGTGTATTCTAAGACCCCCGACGGGATCGGATGGACCTTCTGGCAGTATTCGAACAGGCACCGGCTTGAAGGTTACTCGGGTCGCGAACGGTATATCGACATGAACATATTCAACGGGGATGCCGGCGCGTTCGCGGCATATCCCGGAAAGGAAGAGTAATGAAAGAACTTATCGGATTTTGCGGACTCGACTGCGAGATGTGCGAGGCGAGAATCGCGACTTTGAATAACGACGACGGACTTCGCCGAAAGGTCGCCGCAGAGTGGTCGGCGCTCAACGGCGTTGAGATCACGCCCGAAATGATAAACTGCGAGGGCTGCAGAGTCGACGGAAAAAAGACGCCCTATTGCGATTTTCTCTGTCCGATCAGGCAGTGCGCGCTGAAAAAGAGCATCGAAACCTGCGCCGGCTGCGCGGAAATGAAGAGCTGCGAAAAGCTCGGGAAGATCACCGAAAACAGCGCCGAGGCGAGGGAGAATCTGAGCAGATATGGAACTGAAATTTGAAGATTTCTGCATGGGTTACGTTACGGAGGATCCCGCTCGGGAACGGGAAAATCTTCTCTGCCTGAGATCCCCCGACGCCGATATAGGCGGAGGAAGAATAACCGTTTCCGACATTGACGTTCTCGCTTCGCATCCGGAAATTCGATCGGTCAGGATCATGGGTCTGAGCCAGGATACCTTTGAGTATTTCATTAAAACCTACGGCAGGCAGTTGAGATCGGTATCGTTTTTTAAAAACAAGCGAGTGGAAGACTGGTCGCTGTTGGGGACGCTGCCGGATCTTGAATACGTTTTCTGGTTCTGGAATCAGAAAAACGATAAACTTTGGGATATGAGCGGAAATCTGTCGCTGAAAGGGCTGTGTATCAATGATTTCACAAGGATGCACAGCATAGAGGGCATCAGCAGAGCCCCCGCGTTGAAATATTTTTCAATAGGGAATGCTGTCTGGGACAGATATGAAGCGGATTCTTTCCTTCCTCTTGCCGGATCGGGCGTGTCTCACCTGTCCTTCAGCGGCAGACACATTCTTGACGGCAACCTGAGCTTTCTGGAAAAAATGCCGGAACTTGAACGTTTCTTTGTTTCTGCGAAGGAATTCACGACTGAACAGACGGCCTGGGCTGCTGCTAATTTTCCGCGTCTCGAAAAGGATTTTCAGGCAAAACACGACGGTCAGGTTTTAAGCCGCGGTGAGTTTTGCCCCGGAGCGTTTATTTCCGGGAGGGGGAAGCCCAATCTGACTTACGAAAGAAACGCCGCGAAGATCCGGTATTACGTTGAGGAATTTGAAAGGCTGAAAAACAGATACCGCGGACTGTCATACGCCGAGGCGTTCGGCTCTGCCGAAGAAAACGAATAAGACGGAAACGTCCAACGACGCTCGACGGCAGAGAATGTGACTCCGCTCTTTGCGCTGCGGGACGGCAGATGACAGAAATAAGGAAAAACACAATGTATAAAAACACGATCCACATGCTCAGGTCGGTCACCGACACGATCTGCGACAGCTTCATAATCACCACGGGCGACGGAAAAGTGATAGCGATCGACGGCGGATATAAGACCGAGACCGACAATTTCATCGGATATCTGAAAAAGGTCACAGGAAGCGAGAAACCGCATATCGACGTCTGGTTCCTGTCGCATCCGCACGACGATCACTGCCAGGTCTTTCTCGAGATCGCCGAAAACCGCCCCGACGAGGTGACCTTCGGCAGGGTATATGCCAACTTCCCCGAGGGCTCCTTCTACGAAGGCGTCGACAAATGGGGAGTGATCATCGCGAACGAATACCGCCGGCTGCTGCCGCGCTTTGCCGACAGGGCACGCGAGCTTCATGAGGGTGACGTCTTTTCGGTCGGCGAGGCGAAATTCACCGTATTTTATACCTTCAACCCCGAATGGAAGAGCGTCAACGACGCTTCGACGGTGATGCGCATGGACCTCGGAGGAAAGAGCGTCATGTTCACGGGAGACGCCGCTACAAAGCCCGGAAACTACGTCGTCGGGAAATACGGCGACGGCGGACTCCTTCACTGCGACTATTGCAAGATGTCGCACCACGGTCAGGGGGGAGTCGGCAGAAACTTCTACGAAGCCGTCTCGCCGAAGGTCTGCCTCTGGCCGACACCGTCGTGGGTATACGCCTCCGCGAAACCGAACCTCAGGACATACGAGACCCGCGAATGGGTAGCCGGTCTCGGCGTGGAGAAGGAGTACAGGTCATTTGAAGGCAACGCCGTCATCAAGCTCTGATCGCGAAATGAATAAAAAAGCCGCCGTATACGTCCACGGTAAAGGCGGAAGCGCGGACGAGGCGGAGCATTTCATCCCGCTGTTCCCCGACTCTGACGTTCTGGGCTTCGATTACAGATCGTCGACGCCGTGGGAGGCGACGGAGGAGTTCGCCGGTTATTTTTCGGATCTGAAAAAGAAATACGGCATTGTGACACTGATCGCAAACAGCATCGGAGCCTATTTTTCCGCCGCGGCCGGGGTCGACCGGTTCGTCGACAAGGCGTATTTCATATCGCCCGTGACCGACATGGAACGCCTCATCCTCGATATGCTTTGGGCGGAGGGCAGGAGCGAGGTGGAACTGAAGGAAAAAGGAATGATAAAGACCGCGTCCGGCGAGGTCCTTTCCCGGGAGTATCTTTCATACGTCAGAGAGCATCCGGCCGGATGGGATGCTCCCGCGGCGATCCTTTACGGCCTGCGCGACAGCCTGGTGCGCGAGACCGACGTGATCCGTTTCGCCCGGCGGACCGGCGCCCGTCTGACCGTTCTGGAGGACGGGGAGCACTGGTTCCACACGCCGGAGCAGATTAGATTCCTCGACGCCTGGATAAAAAAAGAGGAAAGCGAAAGAAACGGCGGCGGCCAGCAGACCTGAATACGCCGAAACCGGCGGCGGGGGCGCCGGTCTTTCCCTCCGCTGCAAAAAAGAGAAAAACTTCTACAGGAGACTCACACATTGAAAAAATCAGCATTGTTCGAAGTAAAGCCCGCTCAGTGGGGCATGCGGGGAGATCCGTATTTCTGGGGTCATCTCAAAGACCTGATCGACGGAAAAGAGGATATCGCGACTCCGGACGACCTTGAGCGCTTCATAAAAAAAGAATTCTATTCGCTGTCCGGAAACAAAAAGGAAATGACGGGGGCTTGGAGCGAATTCATCATAGTGGACCGCTTCGCCCACGGCGGAATGACGTCGGGCGGCGTCAGCGGCGAATGGTGGATCGAAGACGGGATCCCGCTGCTGAAGAGCCGGTTCGAACATTTTCTCAGGGCGGAAGCCCTTCGCACCGACGAAGAAAAGGGGTTCGTCATACGACCCGAGAGGGATGAGGATCACAGAGAGGTCGAAGAGCTCGTCAGGGAATCCTTCTGGAACGTCTACCGGCCCGGCTGCCTCGAACACTATGTTATCCACCTTCTTCGCGACGACGAAGCTTTCGTCCGCGATCTCGACGTCGTCATGGAAAAGGACGGGAGGATCATCGGTCAGAACATCTTCATGAAGACCGTCATCGTAAAGGAGAGCGGCTGGGAGATCCCCGTGCTCACGATGGGCCCGATCTGTATCGCAAACGGTCTCAAACGGCAGGGATACGGCAGAAAGCTGCTCGATTACTCGCTCGAGGCCGCCTCCGCGATGGGCTTCGGAGCGGTGCTCTTCGAGGGCAACATCGGCTTTTACGGCGGGAGCGGGTTCGATTACGCGTCGAAGTTCGGGATAAAATACCACGATCTGCCCGAGGGCGCCGACGCGTCGTTCTTCCTCTGCCGCGAGCTGATACCCGTGTATCTCGACGATGCCGCAGGAGGAATATATCAGACTCCTTCGGGGTACTATGTCGACGAGGCGGAGTGCGAAGAGTTCGACAGGAGCTTTCCGCCGAAGGTGAAGCTGAAGCTGCCGGGGCAGCTCGTGAAATAGGGAAAGCGGAGGACGGTTCGTGAAAAAGATAACATCCGCGGTCCGGAAGTGTTTCGGTTCGCTTAAGATAACCTGGCCGGTCATCATCGCCGCGGCGTTGATTACGGGGGGCTATACCGCGGTCATGGCCATGCTGCCGGTGGATGAGCCGCGAAGTCATCCCGGAATATGACGGAAGAACTCGGTTTCCCGTGCCCATTCAACTGATTGAAAAACGGTAAAAACAGATGATATCAAAAAAAGACAGAAACATATCGCTGATCCTGAAGGCGGTCGTCTTCGCCGCTGCGGTCGCCGGAACGGTGCTCAGCGCGGCCTCCGGACGCCATGTCTTCATGGGCGGCGGAACCGTCTTTATGTATTTCACGATACAGTCGAACCTCTTTGCCGCGGCGGTATCGGCAGCCGGAGCCGTCCTGCTGCTCAGAAAAAAGCCTGTCCCCGGCGCCTGGTATGTCGTCAGACTCGTCATGGCGGTCGCGATCACACTCACCGGGGCGGTGTTCTGCTTCGTCCTGGCGCCGACGATGTGGAAGGCCGCCTGGAGCCTGCCCAATATCCTGACGCACGTGATAGTCCCCGCAGCGTCGGTCGCCGATCTCTTCGTCAGCTGCCGCCAGGGAGAACTGAAAAAGCATGACCTGCTCTTTGTCCTTATCCCGCCCTTTTCCTACGTAATCTACGCGGGCATAGGCTTTGCGGCAGGATGGGAGTTCTCCCCGGGGAACAACTATCCCTATTTCTTCCTCAACTGGGGAAGCCCCGCCGGAGCCTTCGGCTTTTCGGACAGACTGCCCTTCATGGGCTGCTTCTGGTGGATCCTTCTGCTCACGGGTCTGATATGCGGTACCGGGCTTCTTTATCTTGCCCTGCTTGAAAAGCTGAAAAACCGAGGCAGGGGCGGCAAGGGCAGGGAAGAAAAAGAAGAACTGTATCTGGAACTGTCCGACGGCGAATGGCCCTTTGAGTATACCGATCACGACCGTCAGATCGTCCGCGCGATCGTCTTCGACACGGAAGGTTTTCTTTATTTCGTCCGTGCGGAGCGGAACGACGCTTTCGGCCGCGCGACGCTGATCGAGACGTCGGGCGGCGGCGTCGAGCCGGGAGAGGAACTTGAGGGCGCTGTCCGGCGCGAGCTGAAAGAGGAACTCGGCGCCGAGGTCGAGGTCGTGTCGAAGATCGGCGTCGTGAGCGACTATTACAATCTCATCCACAGGCACAACATAAACAACTACTATCTCTGCCGTGCGCTCTCCTTCGGGGAGCGGCATCTGATGCCCGACGAAATAGAGGATTTTCATCTGTCGACGCTGAGGCTCAGCTTCAGCGAGGCGGTAGCCGAGTATGAATCGCGGGCCTGCACCCCCATCGGCAGGCTGATCGCGAACCGCGAGCTTCCGGTGCTCATGAGGGCGGGGAAGATGCTCGGAATCATTCCCGTGGAAGAATGATCCGCGGAGTAAACACAGGCTGTTTCCGAAATGATTGCGAAAATCAGGAATCATCCGAACTGCCTGTTTGGGACTGAATAAAAATGAGACTTCCGCAGTGTCCTGCGGAAGAGAGAACGGAAGGACCGGTTCAATGGACTATATCAGGGTAACTAAAGAGAATCTTGAGAGCGAGCATATCTGCTGCGCCATATCGAACAACAAGGACGTTCAGGTCGCGTCGAAGAAGGCCTGGCTCGCGGACAGATTCGACGAAGGCCTCGTCTTCCTTAAGAGCGTCGAGAGAGGCAAGTGCTTCATCGAATACATCCCGGCCGAGTTCGCATGGAACCCGATCGATGCCGACGGATATATCTATATCGACTGCCTCTGGGTGTCGGGCTCCTTCAAGGGACACGGCTACTCGAACGATCTCATCGGAGAGTGCGTCCGCGACAGCCGTGAAAAAGGGAAGCTCGGCCTCTGCATACTGTCGTCGGCAAAGAAGAAGCCCTTTCTCGCCGACCCGAAATATCTCGCGCACAAGGGTTTTTCGGTCTGCGACGAGGCGGACAACGGCATTCAGCTGTGGTATCTGCCATTTTCGCCCGGCGCGCCGAAGCCGCGCTTCAAAGAATGCGCGAGGCATCCTCACACAGATGAAAAGGGGTTCGTCCTCTACTATACGAACCAGTGCCCCTTCAACGGAAAGTATGTTCCGATAGTCGAAAAGACGGCCGCAGACAACGGCATACCCTTCAGGGCGATACACCTTAAGACGCGGGATGAGGCGAGGAACGCCCCGACTCCCGTCACGACCTACGCGCTCTTCCGCGACGGTGAATACCTGACGAACGAGCAGATGAACGACGCGAAATTCCTGAAGATCGCAAAAAATTAAAAAAATCCCCCTGCGTAACCTGTTGCTCGTGACGCAGCGTAATATTGTATAATATGCGCGAAGGAGGTGAAAAGCCGTGTCACAATATACGACCGGAGAGCTCGCAAAGCTGTGCGGAGTGACTGTAAGGACGGTCCAGTACTACGACACCCGCGGGATAGTCGTCCCGTCGGGACTGTCGGAGGGCGGAAGGCGTCTTTATTCCGACGCCGACCTTAAGCGGATGAAGATCGTCTGTTTCCTTCGCGGGCTCGGGATATCGATAGACAACGTCTCGAAGATCCTGGCAGAGGACAACTCGAAGGAGGTCGTCTCGCTGCTGCTCGAGCAGCAGAAGAGAGATCTGTTCGAGGAGATCGGAGAGCTGAAGGAGAGGGCGGAGAAGCTCGACGCTCTCACGCGGGAACTTAAGGGAATGGACGGGATCACGGCCGAATCGATCGGCGACGCGGCATACCTGATGTCAAACAGCAGAATAATGAAGAAGATCCGCAGGAATATGATCCTGATCTGCATCCCGCTCGCGGTCATACAGATCCTTGGGGTGATCCTCTGGATCGCAAAAGGGATGTGGTGGCTCTACGCCGCCGCCCTGGCGTTATCGCTGCCGGTCGCGATCCTTATGAGCCTTTACTACTACCGTAACGTCGCCTTCATCTGCCCCGGGTGCCATTCGGTCTTCAGGCCGTCTTTCGGTGCGGTGGTCTTCGCGGCGCATACTCCGAAGACAAGAAAACTGACCTGCACCGCCTGCGGAAGGCGGGGATACTGCGTCGAGGTCGCCCGCGGGGAGGAAGAAAAATGAGACCGGAAATCTGTGCGGTACCGGCCGGGAGGAGGAGAGAGCGGATATGGATATTCTGACGGTAAGAGGCCTGCGGCGGAGCTTCGGCGACAAAGAGGTATTGAAGGGGCTCGATCTGTCTGTGCCCGAGCAGAGCATATACGGATTTATAGGGAAAAACGGCGCCGGAAAGACGACGACGATGAAGACGGTGCTCGGGCTTCTCAGGGCCGACGCCGGCGAGATCTTCGTCTGCGGCGAGCGTGCGGTATACGGACAGACCGCGACGAACAGATTCATCGGATATCTGCCCGACGTCCCCGAGTTCTACCGCTTCATGACGGCGGAGGAATATCTTATCTTCTGCGGCGGGATATCCGGCATGGAGGCTTCGGACACGAAAAAAAGAGCCGGGGAGCTCCTTGAGCTCGTCGGCCTCGGGGGAGAGAAGCACCGCATAAGAGGTTTCTCAAGAGGGATGAAACAGCGTCTCGGTATCGCCCAGGCGCTGCTCGGCCGGCCGAAACTCCTTATCTGCGACGAGCCGACGTCTGCCCTCGATCCGGTGGGAAGGAAGGAGATACTCGACATTCTGCTCTCGGTGAGGGAGCAGACGACGGTCCTCTTTTCGACTCACATCCTCTCCGACGTCGAGCGGATCTGCACCGACGTCGCGCTTCTCGACGGGGGCAGGATCGAGATAGAGGGAAAGCTGTCGGATATAAGGTCAAAGTACAGCAGCGACGAATATCTCGTCGAGCCTAAAAACATCTGCGACCTGCCGATACTGGCGGAAGCCTTCCCCGGGATGAGACCGTCGGGGTCCCGGGCGCTCATCTTCCGGGAGAAGGGAAGTTCTGTCTTTGATCTTCTCGGCTTCGCGGCAGAAAGGCGGATTCCGATCGAGAAGATCGAGCATGTCGAGCCGACGCTCGAATCGCTCTTTATGGAGGTGACCCGGAAATGAAAGCCTTTGTCGCCTTTACGAAAAAGGAGCTGACCTCCCACGCGAGGACAATGAAGATCATGATCTTCGGCATCCTCTTTCTGCTGATTGCGGTGCTGAACGTCGCGACCGCGAAATTTACCCCGGCGCTCATGGAGATGATGTCGGATATGATGGCAGAGAGCGGGATGACGGTGACCGTCGGAGAGCCGACGGCGCTCGACTCCTGGACTCAGTTCTTCAAGAATATCCCGGTCGGTATCATCGTCTTCGTCGTGCTGGAGAGCGGGATCTTCACCGGGGAATACAGATCTGGCACGCTGGTGCTGTCGCTAACGAAGGGGCTTGACAGAAAGACCGTCGTCGCCTCAAAGACAGTCGTGATGACGCTGCTCTGGACGGCGTCGTACTGGCTCTGCTTCGGCGCCACATACGCGGGGAACATGCTCTTCTGGGACAATTCGCTCGCGAAAGAACTGGGTTTTGCGGCTTTCTGCACCTGGCTGTTCGGTATCTTTCTCATTTCGGTAACAGTGCTCGCCTCGACGGTCTTCTCATCGAACATCGGGGTGCTCCTTACGGCCGGCGGAACCGTCATGGTCTTCTATCTTGCCGGGATGATCCCGAAGATCGGCAGATTCTTCCCGACATATCTGGCTGACGGCACGTCGCTCGTATACGGCCTGTCGGCGCCGGATGATTTTCTCGCCGCGGCGGTCATAACCGCCGCCGCGTCGGTCGTCTGCCTCGCCGCGAGCTTTCCGCTTTTCGACAAAAAGCAGCTTTAAACAGGAATGCCATGAAAAAGAGAAATGTGGGATGAAGCGCGTCGTCAGCCGCGCTTCATCCCCGTTTTGTGCGCTCGGCATGCGCGGTTACTTGGCGGTGAAAGTCCGCTACAGACTTGGCAGTAGGAACTGTTAGCCGAAGACAAGGGTGTCCGTCGTGAGGCGGAATCTGAAGGAAGCCGGATGTGGGGAGAATACTAACCCGCGGGCAAAACCTCGGTCTGACGAACAGAAACTGCATATAAGGAGTACTCGGAACGGATGAGTTTCCAACTCAAAACGAAGTCCGATACTGCCCGAATTCCGGGGCGTAAATGCAGCAGATTTACGAGGCGAAGGTAATCGAGCTTACCCGAGGAGGTCTTGCAGACGCAGAGGAGTAGACGTATTCGAAACAAAGCGCAGTAACAACGAACTGCAAGAAGTCAGCAGAGGTCATAGTACCGGAAACGGGAAGGGCCGAACAATCAAGAGTCCCAAGTAACGGACGGAAAGGAGTACGGCATAATGAAAGCAGAATACGCCGGAAAAGACGGCTTCCTGCAAAGGGATAGCGTGGAACGCGAAGAGTATGCAGAAGCGCAGAGTGCCGGACAAATGGAAACGGAAGAACAGGACAATGCAAGCGACCTGATGGAAAAGATTTTGGAAAGAGGCAATCTGAACAAAGCCTACCAAAGGGTCAAGTCCAACAAGGGAGCGCCGGGAATTGACGGCATGACCGTTGAGGAAGCGCTACCGTGGTTGAAGGAACACAGAGAGGAACTTCTGGAAAGCATCAGGGGAGGATGGTTCAAGCCGAATCCCGTGAGGCGGAAAGAAATTTCAAAGCCGGACGGCGGGGTCAGAAAGTTAGGGATACCGACAGTAATAGACCGAATCGTCCAGCAGGCAATCGCGCAGGTACTCGTACCGCTCTATGAGCCGCAATTCATAGACGGAAGCTACGGATACCGCCCGGACAGAAGCGCTCAAATGGCGATTCAGAAGGTAAAGGAATACGCGGAAGAGGGATACAAGTACGCAGTACAGTTAGACCTGTCCAAATATTTCGACACTCTGAATCACGCTTTGCTGATCAATCTGCTACGCCGAACCATCAGGGACGAAAGGGTGATTCAACTCATCAAGAAATACCTGAAAAGCGGAGTAATGGAAAACGGCGTCTGCGTTAAAACGGAAGAAGGCTCACCGCAAGGCGGACCGCTCTCGCCGTTGCTAGCCAACATCTACCTAAACGAATTCGACCACGAATTCGAAAACAGGGGTGTAAAGGTGATACGTTACGCGGACGACATCGTACTGTTGGCAAGGAGCCAGAGGGCTACGGAACGGTTGCTCGAAACAAGTACCAGATACCTTGAGAGTAAACTTAAACTCACGGTGAACAGGGAGAAGAGCAAAACCGTATCTGTGGTAGCAATCCGAAATTTTAAGTTTCTGGGATTCGCATTGGGAAGGGGCAAGAACGGATATTACATTCGAGTCCATGCGAAATCCCTGAAGAAAGCGAAGCAGAAGCTCAAAGAGCTGACTTCCCGCAGTCAGGGCAGAAACGTCCGGAAGGTTATGAGGAATCTCAAGACCTATATGACCGGATGGCTTGCTTACTTCGGAATCGCGAGTATGAAGAGCACAATGTCGGAGTGGAACGGATGGCTTCGGAGACGGCTCCGGATGTATATCTGGAAGCAGTGGAAGAAGCCGAAAACCAAAGTACAAAACCTTATTAAACTTGGAATGGAGCCGTGGAAGGCATACAGAAACGGCAACACAAGGAAAGGTTACTGGGCGGTCGCAAAGAGTGGAATCCTGACACAGACCATAACGGACAAAAGACTCGCACAGGCGGGATACTTTGATATCCTTGACAAGTACGAGTCCTTGCATGTTTGATTGAACCGCCGTGTACCGAACGGTACGCACGGTGGTGTGGGAGGTCGGTCACTCAACTAATGGGTGACCTCCTACCCGATTCTGCTGATTATTCTGTTCTTTTACAGGAAATGCCTCAACATAATTGAAAACAATTTGTTAATTGTGCCACACTTTTGCTCGGAAGTGTGGCAAATGTCACGGTTAGATTTTCTTTGGCTTTCCCAAAATTGAAAAAACTGTTGACAACATTCCTAAAATAGAATACAATAATGTCAAATATGACATCTTTGGAATTTGACTCCTCGGAAAAATCAACTTAACCGGCATA
>JAEEGI010005299.1_pt1 | contig 29706 bp, 27 predicted proteins | sample 8958751 | NCBI WGS metagenome assembly JAEEGI01 (sample SAMN16246545, study PRJNA631951) | gut metagenome | biome: gut microbiome; feature: rumen; material: KS-attached | host: Bos | place: Iran: Karaj | collected 2018-10 | reverse complement strand
GATTATCGAACACCGCACCGAAAGCGTGCGCGAGCGAATAGCCGAGCTCGCCGCCCTCGTTGATGGAGCCGGGAGTTTCCGGCGCGACGTGGCTTTGGATGCCGCCGGGGTAGGAAAACTGGCGGAACAGGCGTTTCAGCCCTTCTTCGTTTTCCCCTATATTGGGGTAATACTCGCTGTAGGTTCCTTCCAGAAACACGTTTGAAACAATGGCGTTGCCGCCGTGTCCGGGACCGGAAACGTATATCATATCAAGGTCGTATTTGTTTATGATGCGGTTCAGATGGGCGTAGATGAAGGTCTGACCGGGAACCGTCCCCCAGTGTCCAACAATTTTCTTTTTGATGTCCTCACGCTTGAGCGGTGTTTTCAGGAGCGGATTATCCCTAAGATAAAGCTGGCAGGCGGATAGATAATTCGCCGCGCGCCAATATGCGTCCAAAAGGCCGAGGTCGTCATAATCGGGACTTTTGCCCGATGCGGTAATTATGTTCTCTGTCATATTAAGCTCCTCTCTCATCGTTTAAACTATTTTTCCCGGTTTCTGCGAAAATAATCGTTGTTCACAAGAATTGGCTGGCTGCATAGAATAAAGCTGAATAATTTTTAAGGAGGCACAGTATGAGCATTTCTTATTATCTTGGCGCTAATTCCTACGAGGGCTTTTATTCTCTTTACGACGAGTTTCTGTTTTCCGACGCGATAAAGCGGCTGTATATCATCAAGGGCGGCGCGGGCTGCGGCAAGTCTTCATTCATGAGGAAAATCGCCGAGAATGCCGAAGAAAACGGGTTAAAAACCGAGCTTATTATCTGCTCCGGCGACCCGGATTCTCTCGACGGCGTTTTCATCCCGGAGCTGAAGCTCGCTTACGTGGACGGAACAGCGCCGCATGCCGCTGTCCCCTATTTGGTGAAATTAACTCTTGAAGAACCGCGTTTGATTATATATAATGCAATATAATCATTATAATATACTTCTGAAAAAAAGGAAAGAGCTTCAATTATGTATTCAATAGAAAACGTCGCTTCCGTGCCGGGAGGAGAAGCATTTCTTCTCATTAACGAAACCGGTACGGCGCTTATAGACACAGGCTTCGCCTTCTCTGCGGAGGCAATGGTAAAAAACATTGAAAATCGCCTCGGCGGCAGGGCGCTCGACGCGATTCTTCTCACCCACTCACATTATGACCATGCCTCGGGCGCTCCGTATTGCCGCGAGCGCTGGCCGGAGCTGAAGGTTTACGCGGCTGCTTACGCAAAAAAGGTTTTTGAAAAGCCCGGAGCTATCAAAACCATTGACGAAATGAACGAAAACGCCGCGCTTGTTTTCAGGCAGCCCGATTATCGCAAGTCCTCAGCGGAGCTCAGCGTTGACGTCCCGCTCAGCGAGGGCGATAAATTCAGCGTCGGCAGCATGGAATTCACCGTTATCGAGACGCCGGGGCACACTCGCGACTGCCTCTCGTTTTTCTGCGAGAAGGAATCGCTCGTCATCGCGTCGGAAACGCTCGGCTATCCGCTTCTGCCGGATATGGTCGTGCCGACCTATCTTGTTTCCTACGCTCAGAGCCTTGAATCCGTCGAAAAGATACGCAGGCTCGGCGCCGAAAAAATGCTTGTATCACACATGGGTCTCGTCGGGCGCGATTTTATCGTGGAATACCTCGAAAAGTCCGAGATTTGGATGAAGAAAACGCGCGACATGATAGTAGACGGCTATAAACGCGGGCTTGATGAAGCGGGATTGCAGGCGCTTTTGAAGGAGAAATTCTATCAGGGCGAGATCCTCACCGTTCAGCCCGAAAAAGCCTTTGACCTCAACGCCTACTACACCGTAAAAATGCTTGTGCGCGAATGTGCTGAGCAGGGCAATTAACGCGCTGAGCACGGAGGAATAATCATGGTTGAAACCAAGCTTGAAAAATGCGCCGGATTCATCGTATATAAGCTTGATGACGAGGGGCAGAAGTATCTGCTGCTATATCAAAACGAATCCCGGACATGGAGCTTCCCAAAGGGGCATATCGAGCCGCATGAAACGGCGCTCGACGCCGCCGTGCGCGAGCTTTACGAGGAAGCGGGGCTTACGGCCGAGCCCGTCCCCGGCTTCCGCCGCGAATACTCCTATTCACACGGCGAGGCAACAAAGCAGGTCACGCTGTTTTTAACACGCTTCGTTGATGAAGAAATAGCGCTCGAAAAGCCGGAGATGGGCAAATATAAATGGTGCGACGCACAGGAGGTCATCGAGCTGATGGCAGGCCGCAGCGTCGAGGCCGCGGTAGCCGCTGCAGAGCACTACGCCGTTTCCGTTTTTCTGCGAGAGCTGCTCAACACCGTTCCCTGCGTTTCCGGCAACGAATACACGATGAAAGAGTTCCTCATGGCCTTTCTCTCCAACAGCAAGGGTCTCGCGCTCGTGGATATGGACAACTGGTTCTATGCCGTCCACTATGAGGGCGACGATTACCCGTGGGTCGCCGTGAGAGCGGATATCGACGCCATACTTGACAGCGCGGGAAAGCCCTTCCACGGCTGCGGACATGACGGGCATTCCGCCGTCGTTGCAACGCTCGCGGCGCTTCAAAGCACGCTCACGCTTGACAAAAACATCGTTTACATCTTCCAGCCGGAGGAAGAGACCGGCGCAGGCGCGGAGAAGGTCATTCCCGTGCTCGAAAAATACGGCGTGCAGGAAATCTACGGTTTCCACAACATCCCCGGCTATGAGGCGGGCGAGCTTTTAGTGCGCGACGGCACGTTTTCCTGCACCTCTTTCGGAGTTCTGCTGCGTTTTATCGGCGAAAAGGGTCACGCCGCTTATCCCGAACAGAGCCTTAATCCCTGCTTCCCCGCGGCAAAGCTTCTGAGCATCTGGCATTCTCTTTTCCGCCCGAACGAATACCGCGGGCTCGTCAAGGGCACGGTCGTCGGCCTTGAGACCGAAACAGCGAAGTTTGGCGTTTCTCCCGCATTCTGCGATGTTTCCGTTACCCTTCGCGCCGAGTTTGAGGACGACCTCGACGCGGCAGATTCGCTGATGGTCGATTTCTGCGCTCAGCTTGCCGAGGAGCACGGATATGGCTTCAAGAGCTATTATTTCGACCATTACCCCGTCACGGAAAACGACACGGAGCTTCACCGCCGCGCCAAGCTCCTTTTCTCCGAGCTCGGCGGCTTCACCATTCTCGACTCGCCCATGCCGTGGTCCGAGGATTTCGGAAACTACTCCGGCACCTGCCGCAGCTATTATTTCGGCGTCGGCGCAGGCAAGGACGCGGCACAGCTCCATACCGACGATTACGAATGGAACGACCTTATCAACTGGCGCGCGATAATGGCGCTGAAAAAGCTCACCGAGGCTTAACATCTCCGCGCGCAGTCTTCATGATTGCGCGCGCTTTTTCAAAATCTTCCCTTGTAATTATCGCCTCATGCGTATTCTCGACTCTGAACCATTCCCCTTCCGGGACGGAAACGAGCCGGTCGCTTTTATAGCTCAGCTTTCGCCGCCTGCCCTGCACCATCACGCCCGTATACATTTCGTTTTGCAGGATGCGCGAGACCGTCGTCCTGCTCCACGCTTCCGAACAGTCTTTGCCAGCGCCGGGGACAAACCCCGCACCGCATTGTTTTTTATAGGCCGATGGGTTCGGAATACCTTTTTCGTTGAGCTTACGGCATATCGCGTGCTTCCCCATGCCTGAAAGGTACATTTTATAAATATCTCTTACAACGTTCGCGGCAGGCTCGTCAATTTCGAGCCTGCCCTTTTCTGCGCTTTTCTTATAGCCGTAGAGCGCGAAGCTCCCTATGTACTCCCCGTTTCGCCTCTTGCAGTCGAGCACCGAGCGGATATTATCAGATAAATCCTCTAAATACCATTCGTTCACAAGACCCGCTATCTGGCGGGCTTTTTTGTTACCCTTTACTGCCGTGTCGGCGTTATCGGCTATGGCGATGAACCTTATACCCCACTCCGGAAAGAGCTTGTGCAGATACTTTTCAACGAGCTCCATATCGCGCGTAAAGCGCGACTGCGTTTTGCACAGCACTATGCCGAAACGCCTTTCGCTTGCGTCCTTGATAAGGCGGCAAAACTCTGGGCGTTCAGCCGATATGCCCGACCAATCCTCGTCGCAATAGGTATCCCACAGCTCCCAATGCTTTGCAGCGGCGTACTCCGTAAGCAGGCGCTTTTGGTTAGTTATGCTTTCCGATTCCAAACCAGAACCGTCCTCGCGGCTCAGTCGGCAGTATATGGCGCATTTCATGGCATCGCTCCGTAATAGCAAGTATTTAAGGCAGCACCGAATGATGCTGCCTTAAAGCTTATGCCGTAAAACGTTGATTTATTTATCCAGATGTACGTCAAGCTGCGGGAAGGGTATTTCGATGTTCTTTTCCTTCAACACGCGATTGACGCCCTCAACCATGTCAAAATACAGATCCCAGTAATTTTCCTGCCTGCACCATGCCCGAATTGTGAACTCAAGGGCGCTGTCAAGATGGTCTGAAAGGCGAACAAAGGGCGCGGGAGATTTAAGTGCGAGAGGATGGTTATTCAGAAATTCCATTATCGCAGATTTAACGCACTCAACATCGCTTCCGTATGCAACGTTGACCTTTATGTCAGCGCGGCGAATCCCCTCTGTCGTAAAATTGGTAACCGTTCCACTCGTAATGGCGCTGTTCGGTATGGTTATTTTTTTGCCGTCAACTGTCAAAACCGTAGTGTAAAAAAGGCTGATGCCCTTAACCGTGCCTTCGTTTCCGCTCGAAGAAATATAGTCCCCGACGTTGAAGGGTTTAAAAAGGATAATCATTATTCCGCCGGCAAAGTTGCTCAGCGCGCCTTGCAGGGCAAGGCCGATAGCAAGGCCGGCAGAAGCAAGCACCGCAACAATGGACGCCATAGGGATACCGAGAATGGCTATTACCGAGATAATCAGAAGGACATACAGGGCGGCGTTAACAAAGCTCATAAGGAAGCTTTTTATCGTAGCGTCGACTTTAAGGAGAGCCTTGTTGCTGTTAAGCAGCTTTTTTATTCCCTTGATGACGAAATGCCCCGCAATAAGGACTATAGCCGCCAAAGCAAGCCTTCCTGCGATTGGAACGACAACGCTGACTATTTTATCCCACATAAACAAGCACCTCCGAATAGTTTCTATATTGTGTGGTTTTGCCTAAATATTACCACATTCCCGTGCTGCTGTAAACCCTGTTTTTGCCATGACAGGGGTACGGCGGCACATGTAGTTGAACCCCGTCTTCCCGGCGCGCGCGATTTATACATTGACCTGGGGCGCTTTTACGACTCTGCGCGCCTTGAAAAGCGTACAAATGAACTGAAGGAACTCAGCAAACGCTGTTCGGATTCTTACGCGAGCGCCTATTCCCTCCTTTCGGCAGCCGGGAGGCTTAAACGTGAAAGCGGAGATACGCCCGAATCCGACATTGTCGAGGCAACGGAAGCCTGCTTATCTTTGCTTACAGATGCTAAAAAGGCAGAGGGCGGCAGCCGACACGTTTTTCTCAACGCCTTCAGCGCAAACGGGCGCGTTTTTCTTTCCGACACCCTTCACAGTCTTTGCGGTAAAGTTTACGGCATAAACGCTTCTGCCTGCGACGCAAGCCGCGTTCTGCAAAAGATAGCGCAAGGTGCAGAATTAATGGGCTTCGGCGTTATCGTTTGCCTCTCTCCGCTCGACCCGGCGCGTATACTTCACCTTATGCTGCCCGGAGCCGGAGTTGCTTTCACTTCCGACCCCGGCACGGCAGGCAGACAACTAATCCGGTTCGGAGGCTGCTTACGTTCCGACGAGCACATAGAGCTTTACGAGGCTCTTATGGGAGCGGCGGAGAAAACACTCGCTAACGCCAAGAAAACGCACGATATGCTCGAAGAAATCTATAATCCCTGCGTGGATTTTGAAGGCGTTTACTGTGAAGCAGAGGCGCATATCAGAGCGATACTTTAAACATAAAAATCATTATATCCAGTTCGTTGCTTTTGCGATTGAAATTTATAAATCGGCATATTGAAAAGGGCTTCAGAATTTGGTATAATAATTATTATAATTTAGAAAACTCGGCTTTGCCAAACATTCACGGGGAGGTCAATATTATGCTTAATTCTGTAAAGTCCGTCACTCCGCTCGCTATAGAGCCCTACGACAAGGAATGGGGCGTCGGCGTCTCGGGAATGGTCGAAAACCCATCTCCCTTCCCCCGTATAAACGAAATGCTGCGCTGGTTCAAGGAGCGCCCCACCACGGCTGACCCCCAGCGTATGCTCATATTCACCGAAGCATATAAGAAATATTCTGCCGATCCGCAGCCAATCAAGGTCGCAAAGGCGCTGCGCGACGTGCTCATGAACGTCCCTGTCAACATCTGGCCGGGCGAGCTCATCGTCGGTGAAATTGCCGCGCCCGCGAAAAGCGCGCCCATTTATCCCGAATTTTCGCTCAACTGGCTTGCTTACGAGATTGAAAACGACCCCCTCGACCAGCGCCCGAACGACGTTTATATTCTCTCGGACGAAACAAAGAAGGCCGTATTTGACGTTGTTGATTTCTGGAAGGGCAAAACCGTTGAGGAAAGCATAAAAAGCATGTTCCGTTATGAGCAGGCGAAGGGCTCTCAGATGGGTCAGGGCGTATATTTCTGTGACCTTTATACCTACGCCGGGGCGGGCCATGTCTGCGCCGACTACGAAAAGCTTATTAAGCTCGGCTTCGGCGGCATCCGCAAGGAAATCGAGAAAAAGCTCTCCGAACTCACGGTTTATCTCCCCGAGGACATCAAGAAGCGCACCTTCTACGAGTCTCAGCTCATCGTTCTTGACGGCGTGAAGAGCTACATTTACCGTTACGGCGACAAGGCCGAGGAAATGGCTGCCGCCGAAAAGGACGAAACGCGCAAAAAGGAGCTTTTACGCATCGCCTCCAACTGCCATAACGTCGCAGAGGGTGTTCCGAACGACATTTGGGAGGCCATGCAGCTTTGGCATATCGCCACAAACATGATAATCATTGAGGCTAACGGCCACAGCGTTACCTACGGCCGCTTCGACCAGATTTTCAAGGATATTTACGCAAAGAGCATCGCCGAGGGTACGGCGACGCGCGAGCTCGTCCAGGAGCTTACCGAGTGCATGTTCCTCAAAATTCACCAGCTCTGCAAGATCCGTGACCGCGGCAACATCACCGTTTCGAGCGGCACCATCATGGGCGGCACCGGCTTCGACGTCGGCGGAGTGGACGCCGAGGGCAACGACATTACGAACGACCTTAGCTACATAGCGCTTGACGCTCACGCCCATACGCGCATCCCGAACCCCTGGATGGCCGTAAGACTTCATAAGGACGCGCCGCGCGAGTTTAAGATAAAGGTCTTTAACGTAATCCGCATCGGCACCGGCGAGCCCAAGGTTTTCGGCGACGAAATGATGATAAAATCTCTCATGCGCTACGGCAAGCCCATTGAAGTCGCGCGAAACTATGTCGGTGTCGGCTGTGTTGAGCCGAGCATTCCCGGAAAGACCTACGGATGGCATGATTCCTGCTATTTCAACATGCCCAAGGTTCTCGAAATAACTCTCAACGGCGGCAAATGCCAGCATTGCAGCGAGAGCTGCCCGCAGTACGCCAAATGCGTCGGCGCGGGTTCTCAGCTCGGCGCAAAGACGCCGTCTCTCGCGGAGATGAAGTCCTTCGACGAGCTTAAAGAAGCTTTCCAGACCCAGATGAGATACTGGACTGACCGCATGATTTCCTCCGTAAATACAATGGACATCGTGCATCAGGCGCTCAAGCCGCTGCCCTACCTCTCCCTTCTGGTGGACGACTGCATCGAGCGCGGCGTTGACGTTACCGCCGGCGGCGCGAGATATAACCATTCCGGGACGCAGTGCGTCGGCCTCGGAACGGTTTCCGACAGTCTCTCCACCGTCAAGCAGATAGTGTTTGACGAGAAGAAGGTCACCGGCGCAGAGCTGCTCGATATTCTCAAGAAGAACTGGGAAGGCAGCGATTACCTGCTTGCCTACGTTAACAGCGACAAGGTTCACCATTTCGGCAACGACGATGATTATGCCGACGATATTGCCCAGTTCGTCCTCAATACCTACTGCGGCTGCGTTGAGCATCGCCCGAACGCCCATGGCGGCGAGTTCATGCCCGGCGCGTTCTCCGTCTCCATAAATGTCATGTGCGGCTCTCACTGCTCCGCCACTCCCGACGGACGCCGCGACGCCGAGCCGGTTTCGGACTGCCTCGGCGCGGTACATACCGAGGTCGCGTCTCACGACGTTTCGGGCCCGACGGCTATTGCCCGTTCTTTGGCTAAGCTTGACCAGTCGCGCATAGGCAACGGCGTTATACTCAACTGGAAGTTCTCCCCCACCTCCATTTCCGGCGAGACAGGACGCGACAACCTCATTTCGCTTATGGACGTTTATCTGAACAACGGTGGAATGCAGAGCCAGTTCAACATAATCAGCCGCGAAACGCTCATAGACGCGCAGACGAACCCCGACAATTATCGCGACCTCGTCGTTCGCGTCGCGGGCTACAGCGCGTACTTCACAGAGCTCAACCCCGAGCTTCAGGTAGACCTTATTAACCGCACCGAGCTTTCGTTCGACTGATAAAGGATAAAATGAGCGATATAAAAGGAATCATATTTAACGTACAGCCCTTCACCGTGCATGACGGCCCCGGCATCCGCACGGAACTTTTCATGAAGGGCTGTACACTCAAATGCCGCTGGTGCAGCAATCCCGAGGGGCTTTCACCCAAGCCGGAGCCGGGGCTTTACCCCGATAAGTGCATAGGCTTCTCCAAATGCGGCGTCTGCGAAAAAAGCTGCGTTAACGGCGTAGCGTATTCCGTTTACGAGGATAAGCTCGTCGCCATAGACAGGGCCAAATGCAGGGGTTGTCTCGCCTGTGCAGAGGCTTGTCCGAGCGGCGGGATAAAGGTCTGGGGCAAGGCGTATACGCCGGAGGAAGCTTTTGCGCTCGTAAAAAAAGACAAGAAATATTATGACGAGTCCGGCGGCGGCGTTACTGTTTCCGGCGGAGAGGCGCTTATGCAGGCAGATTTTGTTGCGGAGCTTTTTCGGCTTTGCCGCGCCGAAGGGATAGGGACCTGCCTTGAATCGGCGCTGAACGTCCCCGTTTCGGAGCTTGAAAAGCTCCTGCCGCTTACCGATTTTTGGATAACCGACATTAAGTGCATGGACTCGGCTATTCATAAGCAAAATACCGGCACGGGCAACGAAAGAATACTCGAAAACATTCGTTTCCTCGTAAGCCGCGGCGCAAAGCCGGTAATCCGCATCCCCATCATCGAAACCTTTAACGCGACGGAGGAAAACATCCGCGCGACAGGTGAATTTATCAAAAACGAGCTCGGCGGGAATATCCTTCAATTGCAGCTTCTTCCCTACCGCAAGCTTGGTCTCGAAAAATACTCCTCTCTTAACCTCAGCTATCCCATGGGCGATTTTAAAGCCCCGGAACGCGAAGTCTGGGAAGAAAAGCTGTTGCGCTTCCGCGATATTCTCCGCGGAATGGGGCTTCCCGCGGAGGCAGGAAGCGGCAACGCGATAAAGTAATTATCCATCACAGACAGGAAGGACGGTATGAAAGCCGCTATGTATGAAAACATCGTCGGAAAGTATTCTTCTCCCAGAATATATAAATCAAAGCTCCGTTTGTGGCCGGATAATACGGAACGCAGAGTTCCGAGATGGTGCAGCGTCGATATGCGCGACGGCAATCAGGCGCTCGTTCGCCCCATGTCCGCCGAGGATAAGATTAAATTCTTCAAGCTGCTCGTTCACCTTGGTTTCAAGGAAATAGAACTGGGCTATCCTTCATCCTCCGGAACGGAATACAGTTTTATCCGCAGGCTTATAGACGGCAATTACATTCCGGACGATGTATATATCCAGGTTCTCGCGCCCGCGCGTGAAGTTTTCATCCGCAGAACCTTTGAAGCCGTAAAGGGTGCAAAAAACGTCATAATGCATTTTTATAACAACATTTCGCCCCTCCAGCGCAGAGTAGTGTTTAATACCGATCTTGAGGGCGTCACTCAACTTGCCGTCAACGCTGCGAAGGTAATAAAGGAATGCGGCGACGAATGCAGAGCCGAGGGCATGAACCTCATTTACGAGTATTCGCCCGAAAGCTTCACCTCCACCCCGCCCGACGAGGCGATTTACGTCTGTCGGCAAATCATGGACATTCTTGCACCGAACGACGGCGACAAAATGATAATCAACCTTCCTTCTACGGTTGAAAACCTTTTGCCGAACCATTTCGCCGACCTTATAGAATACTTCATCTCTAAACTTCCGAACCGCGAACGCGCCGTTATCAGCATCCACCCGCACAATGACCGCGGAACGGGCGTCGCGGCAGCGGAGCTTGCGATTCTTGCCGGAGCCGAGCGCATAGAGGGAACCCTTTTCGGCAACGGCGAAAGGACGGGCAACGTAGACCTCGTCACGCTCGCGCTCAATATGCTCGTCGCGGGCATCGACCCCGGGCTTGATTTCACCGATATTCTCTCTGTAAGGAGTATTTACGAGGAGCTAACGGGGATGACGGTGCATGAGCGCCATCCATACGCCGGTTCGCTCGTTTTCACAGCCTTCTCCGGCGCGCATCAGGACGCTATAAACAAGGGCCTGCACCAGATGAAGGAAAGCGGGCGCAAGGAATGGGCCGTACCCTATCTCCCGATAGACCCGGAGGATCTCGGAAGGACTTACGATTCCATAATCCGCATAAACAGCCAGTCCGGCAAGGGCGGCGCGGCATTTATCCTCGAAACGCAGTACGGTTATAATCTCCCGCGCGCCATGCGCGTCGAGTTCGGCAAAATCGTTCAGGAGGAAACCGAGCGCTGCGGCACTGAGCTTAGCTACGACCGCATCTTCGAGCTGTTTTCAAGCACTTATATCGACATACAAAAGCCCTATCGCCTCGCAAAATATAAGTTTGACGATAACACTGACCGCCTCGGTCATTCCGTGGTCTCCTTCTCCGGCATCCTTAATTATAACGAGACTGAATATCTTATCAGCGGCTCGGGCAACGGCCCTATCGACGCTTTCTTCAACGCCGTGCAGAACCTCGACATTTCTGATTATCACTTTGTATCTTACAGCGAGCACGCCGTTTCCTCGGGCTCCGACTCAAAGGCCGCCGCATACATCGAGCTTAAAACCCCTCTCGGAAAAACCGTTTTCGGCGTCGGCCTCTCGCACAATATTTACAAGGCTTCTATAAAGGGCATCATTTGCGCCATAAACCGCGCGCTCGCCGCCGACGAAGAATGAGGAAGTAAAAAACACCGCACGGACGAACGTGCGGTGTTTTAATATGTACTTATATCAGCTTATTGCTATCGTTATTTCTGAGCCGGGGCGATGGTCTCGTCCTCAAGGGTAATTCTGTTATCCTTGGCGAATTTTCTGAGCCCGTCCTTGTAATTTTCCCAGAATTTCTTCTCCTGAGACTTAAGGTAAACGATGGGATACGCCTGATTCTTGCACTTTATCTCAATTCTTTCGGACATAACAGTCTTAAAAAGCTTCTTCTCAGGGGTGGGGATGAACTTGATGCTGATTATGTCGCTGTATTTAAGGTTGACTACCGATGCGGACGAACCGAAGACGATTCCGCAGACAAGCTCCGTCTTGTCAAAGAGGATTTTTTCCTTTGCCATAATGATTCACTCCATTTGTATAGAAATTGTTTTGATATTTCTAACATATTTTCGCTACCATGTGTCATTTTACTTGTAAATAACGTGAAAATCAAGATTATTTTCGTTTTTTACTACATTATTTTATTGTATCTCTTATTAATTTATGGTATATTATTAGCGTTATTTTGGAAGCTCTGCTTTCATAAATTCAATAGGAGATGATATCTTTTGGAAAATCTGTTTTGGATTGGCTTTGTCGGTGCGGTAGTAGCGCTTGTTTTCGCTCTCCTGCAGCGCAACAAGGTCATGAAGGCATCCGAAGGCAACGACGAGATGAAAAAGCTCGCCTCTGCCATTCGCGCAGGCGCTAACGCTTACCTCAAGCGTCAGTACACCACGGTTGCCAAGGTGTTCGCCATCGTATTCGTTATCCTGCTCATCATCGCGTTTGCAAGCAAGGGTGAAATGCTCTCCCGCATCACTCCGTTTGCGTTCCTCACGGGCGGTATCTGGTCTATGCTCGCCGGTCTTATCGGCATGAAGATAGCCACGAACTCCAATGCCCGTACCGCGCAGGCTGCGTCCGAGGGTCTCAACAAGGGTCTTCGCGTTGCTTTCTCCTCCGGTTCCGTTATGGGCTTCACCGTCGTCGGCCTCGGTATGCTCGACATTACCCTCTGGTTCTTCGGCCTGAAGTATATCGGCGGATTCGATTCCACCCAGATTGCCAATATTATGGTCATGAACGGCATGGGCGCTTCCTTCATGGCTCTGTTTGCCCGCGTCGGCGGCGGTATTTACACCAAGGCTGCTGACGTTGGCGCTGACCTCGTCGGTAAGGTCGAAGCAGGCATCCCCGAGGATGACCGCCGCAACCCCGCCACCATCGCCGATAACGTCGGTGACAACGTCGGCGACGTTGCAGGCATGGGTGCTGACCTTTACGAGTCCTATGTCGGTTCCATCCTCGCCACCTTCGCTCTCGCCGCTGCTGCCGGTTATTCCTGGAACGGCATGCTCCTTCCCGTAGCTCTCGCCGTTGCAGGTATAATCTGCTCCCTCATCGGCTCCTTCCTCGTTAAGACCAAGGAAGACGCCACCCAGCTCAGCCTTCTCAAGAGCCTCCGCACCGGCACCTATACCGCCGCTGTTCTTTCCGCTCTTGTAGCTATTCCCCTTTGCTATTTCATCCTCGGCACTGACAAGAACTGCTGGGGCGTATATATTTCCATCCTCTGCGGCCTTATCGGCGGCTGCGCTATCGGTTACTTCACCGAGTATTACACCTCCGATAACTACAAGCCCACCAAGAAGCTTGCCGCCGCGTCCGAGACCGGCTCCGCCACCATCATCATCGGCGGTCTTTCTCTCGGCATGAAGTCCACGCTCACCTCCATCCTCATTGTCGGCGCCGCTGTAGTAATCAGCTTCTTCTGCGCCGGCGGTCAGGCCAGCTTCAACCAGGGTCTTTACGGCATTGGTATCGCCGGTGTCGGCATGCTCTCCACCCTCGGCATCACCCTCGCTACCGACGCTTACGGCCCTGTTGCCGATAACGCCGGCGGCATCGCCGAAATGTCCGGTCTTCCCGAGGAAGTCCGTGACCGTACCGACGCTCTTGACTCTCTCGGCAACACCACTGCCGCTACCGGCAAGGGCTTCGCCATCGGCTCCGCTTCCCTCACCGCTCTTGCTCTTCTCGTTTCTTACGTTAACATCGTTCAGGAAAAGACGGACGCGGTTCTTGACTTCACGCTTACGAGCCCGACCGTTCTCGTCGGTCTCTTCATCGGCGCGATGCTCACCTTCGTCTTCTCCGCTTTCACCATGAGCGCCGTTCAGACCGCCGCTCAGTCCATCGTTGTTGAAGTTCGCCGCCAGTTCAAGGAAATCGTCGGCATCATGGAGTATAAGGCTGACCCCGATTACTCCGCCTGCGTTGACCTCTGCACCAAGAGCGCTCTTCACGAGATGGTAGTTCCCGCAGTTCTCGCTATCGTTGTTCCCATCATCACCGGTCTCATTCTCGGCCCCACCGGCGTTGTCGGTCTTCTCGGCGGCGTTTCCGTTACCGGCTTTGCAATGGCAGTATTTATGTCCAACGCCGGCGGCGCATGGGATAACGCAAAGAAGTATATCGAGCGCGGCAACCACGGCGGCAAAGGCTCTGAGCAGCACAAGGCAGCCGTTGTCGGCGATACCGTTGGCGACCCCTTCAAGGATACCTCCGGCCCGTCCCTCAACATCCTTATCAAGCTCTGCTCCACCGTTTCCATCGTTTTCTCCGGCCTTATCGTAGCCTTCAATCTGATTGGTATTATCTAATAAATAGCTTAAAAAACATGGGGCTGCCGAAAGACAGCCCCATATTTCTGCGGTAGAACATGATTTACATTTATTTGGTTTTAGCTAATATTCTCGCTTTTGTCCTTATGGGAATAGATAAATACAAGGCAGTCAACAACCGCTGGAGGATCCCGGAGCGGGTTCTCCTTGTTGTCGCCTTTGTAGGCGGAAGCGTTGGCGCATACGCCGGGATGTTCTATTTTCATCATAAGACAAAGCATGCGAAATTTCTTATTCTTTTGCCCACATTTCTTATAATACACGTTCTCATGTTTCTCTTTTGGAAGGGCGATTTCCCCATTCTCGACTATATGCAGGCAATATATTAAAACATCCGGCGCTACGTTGCTTTAAGCATAGCGCCGGATTTGTTAATATAAGTCAAAAATAGTTTTTAAATCTCCGCTTCCCTTATAGCAAGCTCGGCAAAAACTATGTTGACGACTTTTTTCAGAATATCTCCAGGAAGAGATTCAACCGCAGTATAAGACCTCGAAAGAATATCAAGAGCCTTAATGTGCTCGCAGAGAATAAAGCCTGTTGTTTTTGTGCGTCCGTCCAAGGGGACATGAAGCGGAAAACCGTTGTCGGTATTGGTTATCGGGCAGACTATTGCAAGATTTGTTTTTTGATTAAAAACATTATTGCTAATTACCAGCGCAGGACGGTAACCACTTTGCTCATGTCCGACCTGTGGGTTTAAATCTATTTTTATTATATCTCCCTGTTTTACCATATTTCTCTGCCCACAGGCTGCCCCCAATCAACATTTTGCCGTATATATTCGCCTTCAAAATCGGAAAACAAAGCTTCTATATCGGGAATTGCGTCAGCTTTTTCGATTATCAATCTCTTGCCCCTTGTTTTCAATTCGACGCTATCGCCTTCTTTCCAGTTGATTTCGTCTAAAATGCTTTTAGGGATTCGTATTCCTTTGCTATTGCCCCATGCTTGTATAGTGGCTTCCATAAAAGCACCTCCTCAGGCTTAGTATATACATAGTATATACTTGTTTGCAATTTTTGTCAATATGAGCAAGAACAAATGCCATGGCTTTATAAATTCAGCAGAAGCTTATTTTATCCTCGTCGATGGACTTTATCCGAGCAAGGGCTTCAACCCTCACCCCTCGCTGCCTTACGAGCTCGCCGCCCTGCTGGAACGCTTTTTCCACCGCGACGCCGCAGCCGCACAAATGCGCCCCGGCCTGTTCAACAATGTTTATCATGCCGAGCATCGCCTGCCCGTTTGCGAGAAAATCGTCGATAATCAGTACTCTGTCCGTCGGCAGAAGATATTTTTTCGCAACGACCATTTTATAATCGTTCCCGTGGGTAAAGGAATGAACCGACGCGGAATAAAGCTCCCCGTCTATATTGCTTGTTTTATGCTTTTTCGCAAAAAGTACGGGAACTTCAAAATACTGTGCTGCGACGCAGGCTATCCCTATTCCTGAGGCTTCGACGGTGAGTATTTTGTTCACAGCTTCGCCGTCAAAAAGGCGCTTGAATTCCTTTCCCATCTCCCGATATAGCTCATAATCAAGCAGATGATTAAGGAAGCTGTCTACCTTAACTATCCCTCCGGGACGAACCTCGCCCTTTTCTCTTATCATATTCTCAAGATATTTCATTTCTTTCACCCTGCCATTATATCTGTTCTAAATTTATGGATTCAGCTCCGTAACCGAACTTTCGTACCAGTTCATCGCCTGTATTTCCAATAGCGTAGGCGTGTAGCCCGATTCAAAGCGAAGAGTGTTTTCGTTATCGTAGACGGGACCCTCGAAGGGATTGAACTTCGTGTTCTTTATAAGCCCGCGGAAAATCCGCACAAGCTTTACCCCGTTATCCCCTATCGCAAAATCGACCGGGAACAAGTCCATGATGCCGGTGCTGAGGCCCCAGCCGAAATGAATAGGATTACAGTCGTCCCCGCCGCTTTCGTAGAGCTTTGTTTTTCCTTGTAGAAGGTCGGAAATTACCTTGTCGTAAAACGGCTCCCAGTTGAATGTTGCGGCAGCATAGCTCTCGACGGGATAACCGAATTTATTCAGCCCGTAAATCTGCGCGTAAACCTCGTTGAATGCCTTGCGGTCAAGGTGATTATCCGGCGAATGGCGGCAAAACGCAACGTCTGCACCGAGTTCGGCAAACTTCCGCCGCGCCGTGATGTGCTCGTTCCAGTCGTTCACAAGCTTCAGGCGGAAATCCAGCACCTGTGAGCGCGGGTTAATGAGCCTTGCGCCGAGAGCAAAGGCGTTCATGTCATAGGTGGGCATATGGTCGAAGGCGGAGGTGTTCATATAGCCTATTATGCCGCTTTTGCTCATGGCGGAAGCGAGCACGCCGCAGAGGAAGGTAAGGTCGTACATCTTGCAGAAATATGTGTTGAGGTTTATGCCCTGGCGCGGGATGCCGCAGTTGAGGACGATAAGCTCCGTGTTTTCAAGTGCAATTCTCAGGCTCGCCGTAGCCATCGTAGGGCTCGTCGTAAATAGCGCGTCCACCCCGTCGCTTATAAGCCCGTTAAGCTGGTTATACGCCGTTTCCGGGTCAGGTGAGAAGTTAAAGAGACGCTTTATCTCAACCTTATCGGTATATTTTCTCTCCATGCGGTCAATAGCTAAGGTGTGGAAACGGGTGAAAAGATTATCCTGCTCCGTCCCCTCAAAGGCGAAGGCGATTTTAAGCTTGCCGAAGCGAAGGCGAGGCTTTTTCGAGCTCTCCGCCGTGTCCGCCGCAGAAACCTCAATAGTGTTGCGCTGCCTTGAGCCGGAGGCCATTAGGAACTGGGCGCGGCAATTTTTTATGTTCTTTTGAAGGGTTTTCCTTCGAAGCATGTATGGGTAACCGTAAATGCCGATATATTCCACCAGTGCGTCGCCGGAGGTCAGGTTCATATCCGTGGTCTTCTCGGATTTATAGGCTTCTCTGAAGCTTCTGTGCGTCTGGGCTATGACGTTTTCAACGCTTTCCTTAACATCGGGATTATTTTGAAGGTATTCCTGCGTATATCTGATAAGCTTTGTAAAGTTACCCTTTTTAGAGAACCAAAGATTGTCAAAATACATACGCTTGTCAAAATCAAGGAACTCATAATAAATGGATATTTCGAGATTACTTTCATTGCGTTCCGGCAAAATGCGGATTACGTTGGCATAAACCGACGCCGCTCCGACAAATTTAAGGATACTGACGCGCTTATTGCCTTCCTGAACATAATAACGGTTAAGGTATTCATAGACCTTAATATGTTCACGGATTCCCTCGGTAAGCTGGCTCTGATAAACAGCTTGCCATTTTAGCGCGAACTCCGTATCGTCGGCAAGAAGCGGCATGAAGTTTCCCGCAAAGGAATTGCTGCGTGAGGCCGTTCTTGTTCCGATAACTTTTTGCAGCGGGATTTCATAATAACCGAGGTTTATTTCGCCGACAATTTCTACGCCGCGGATTCTATCCTCAAGCACAGGCAGATAGCCCTTTGCTTCGCTTGCTTCATGCTCGGAAACGTATTTCCTGCCGAGTTTTCTCGCGTTTAAATAAGCAGCTCTGCTTTCCTGATCCGCCATGGTCTTCCGCCTCCCCGCTATATTGTATAAACATATACTATATTTTAGCATTATATTTCTGTTAATACAAGGGCAACAAATTTATTTTTACTATGTTCTTTTTTATTCTCATGTGTTAAAATAAGAAGTAATATGCCGGAATGTCCGGCTCCTGCAAGGGGAAATACAGATGATAAACTCACCCGTGAAAACACAATCAGCCTCGCCCACTTCGCAAACGCCCGTCACCGGTTTAAGCTCCGCTGAGGTACAGGACCGCATAAGCCGCGGTCTCGTAAACGAAGACAAAAATGACGGCACAAGGTCAATAGGAGACATAGTTGTAAGCAACGTATTCACCTATTTTAACCTGATTTTCGTAGTTCTCGCCGTATGCGTTATTCTCGTCGGCTCGTTCCGGGATCTTACATTCATGCCCGTTATTATCATCAACACGCTAATAGGGATTTTTCAGGAAATCCGCTCCAAACGCACTCTTGACAAGCTGTCACTGCTTGCAATTCCCTCAGTAAACGTAATGCGAGACGGTGAGGAAGTAACGATAAACTCCACGCAAATAGTGCTTGACGATATAGTGTGCCTTAAATCCGGCAATCAAGTCCCTGCTGACCTCAGAATACTCGAGGGTGCTGTTCAGGTAAACGAAGCAATGCTCACCGGTGAAACGGACGATATCGCCCGTCAGGCCGGCGAAGAGCTGCTTTCCGGCAGCTTTATCACTTCCGGAAGCTGCAAGGCACAGGCTTTGGCCGTGGGTGAGAACTCATATATAGCCAAGCTTAGCAAGGACGCCAAAAAGATGAAGAAAGGCACGAAATCCGAGATGATGACAAGCCTTTCCCGCTTGTTAAAGGTTATAGGATTTATCATAATTCCGGCAGGCCTCCTGCTTTTCTATAATCAGCGCATCGTTCTTTCCCTTAGCCTGCAAAAAAGCGTCGTTTCCACCGTCGCTGCAATCGTCGGCATGATTCCCGAGGGGCTGTATCTTCTTACTACCATCGCCCTCGCCGTCAGTACTATAAAGCTTGCACAGAAGCGAACGCTCGTGCATGACCTTAACTGTATAGAGGCGCTTGCGCGCGTCAACGTGCTTTGCGTGGATAAAACGGGTACGATTACAAAACCGTCGATGACCGTCGAACAGCTCGTTCTTCTCTGTCCTGAGCGTTTTTCGCAGGAGGACGCTGAGGCAATTCTTCGCGACCACACTCAGAACCTTTCTGATTCGAATGAAACCGGCAAAGCGCTTCAGGCAAAGTTCGGCGGCGATAAATTCCGCCGTGCAGAGCGTATAATATCCTTCAGCTCCGCCACAAAGTACAGCGGCGCCGTTTACAACGAAAACGAAACCTATCTTCTCGGAGCGCCGGATATTCTTCTCGGCTCGAGATACAACGAATTTTCCGAGCTTATCCAGCCTTACGCCGACAGCGGCATGCGCGTCCTACTTTCCGCCATGTATGACGGGGATATTTCAAGCGACTTCAACGTCTCCAATATCTTTCCCATATCTCTCGTTCTTCTTTCAAACGAGCTTCGCGACAAGGCGAAGGATACTTTTGAATATTTCGCCTCCCAGGGCGTCGAGATAAAGGTAATTTCCGGCGATAACCCCGCGACTGTTTCGAGCATCGCGTTGAAGGCCGGAATCGCGAACGCTGAGAAATACGTTGACGCAACGACGCTTACAAACGAAATGAAGCTCCGCTCCGCCGCGCTGGAATATACGGTTTTCGGGCGCGTCACTCCTGAACAGAAACGCAGGCTCGTCATCGCGCTCAAGGCCGCGGGAAAGACCGTCGCCATGACGGGCGACGGCGTGAACGACGTTCTCGCGCTCAAATCCGCTGATTGCAGCATCGCAATGGCTTCGGGCAGCGACGCGGCCTGCCAGGTTTCACAGCTCGTTCTGCTTAATTCCGATTTCAACGCCATGCCCTCGATAGTGAACGAAGGCAGGCGCGTTATCAATAATATTGAGCGCTCCGCCGCACTGTTCCTGGTGAAGAATATTTTCTCCTTCACGCTCGCGATGATTTCTATGATAGCCATTCTTCCCTACCCGATAACCTCTGCGCAGCTATCCCTCGTCAGCGTGCTCACGATTGGCGCGCCTTCATTTTTCCTCGCGCTGGAGCCGGATTTCAAGCCCATCAAAGGGCGATTTTTGCAAAACGTTTTGCTGCGTGCCTTACCTGCGGGACTCACGGACGTGCTTGTCATTCTTGGCGTTCTCGCGTTCAGCTTTGCCTTCGACATGAAAAGCGACCAAATATCCACGATATGCGCTATCCTTCTCAGTATAGTAGGCATGATGATGCTTTACAGAACCTGCACTCCTTTTACGAAAATGCGTAAGATACTCTATTTTGCAGTTCTCGCCGCGCTTGTGTTCTGTGTTCTGTTCCTGCGTTTTCTGTTCGCGCTCACGCCGCTCAATTACGGCGAGTACCTTGTTTTGATAGTGTTCTCCATTTCGGCGCTGCCGATAATGGACTTCACGACGAAGAGCATCGTTATATTCCGCGAATGGCACGCAAGAAGAAAGAAACTCCGCAAGGCGCATTCGTAAAGCTCGGTTTTCAACAAGCCAAAACAGAAACAAAGGTGATTTCAAGTGTTAAGATTTTACATTGCTCTTTGGGCGGCGAAACTTGCTCAACTCATGCTGCGTCTCCTCGGGAGAAAGGGAACGTATTTTGCAGGTAAGCTCGCGATAAAGCTCTGCCCCGATTTTCTTGGACGCATAGGCCGCCCGAAGACTCTTATCGGTGTCACGGGAACAAACGGCAAAACGACGGTGAGCAACCTTCTTTGCGACGTTTTCGAATTCTGGGGCATTACGCTCGTCAATAACCGCTATGGCTCAAACATTAACGCCGGAGTAGCAAGCGCCCTGATAGAAAACGCGACGCTTGGCGGCAAATGCAAACGCGAGCTCGGAGTGCTTGAAATGGACGAGCGCAGCGCAAAGCTTATTTATCCTTATATCAAACCGGATTACCTCATTATCACGAATCTTTTCCGCGATTCAATGCGCCGCAACGCGCACCCGGAGTATATTTCCGGCCTCCTTTCGGCAAATATCCCGCCGGAAACCAAGCTTATTCTCAACGCCGACGACCTCATCTCTTCCTCCGTCGCGCCGAATAACGAGCGCCGTTACTTCTCCATTTCCCACATTGACGGAGAGCTTCCCTCCCGCGATAACATAGTTATCGACGCGCGCATCTGCCCGAACTGCGCCACGGCGCTGGAATATGACTTCCGCCGTTATAACCATATCGGCAGGGCTCATTGCCCTAAATGCGGCTTCGCCTCCCCTGCGCCAGATTTTGCGCTCAGCTCCGCCGATTTCTCCGCGCGCCGCATGTTTATCAGCGAAGGCGAAGAAAGCTACGAATACAGGCTCATTTCCGATACGGTTTATAATATCTATAATGCTCTCTCAGTCGTCGCCCTTCTGCGGACTATGGGTTACGGCGCGGACAAGATTGCTTCGGCCTTCGAGTCGCTTAAAATCGTCCAGTCACGTTTTTGGGAGGAAAACATTCGCGGCAAACTCCTCACCGTTATCATGGCTAAGGGTCTCAACGCCGTCGCCTGCTCGCGCTCCTTCGACTATGTCGGTGCCGAGCCCGGCAAAAAGAGCGTCGTGCTCATGCTGGACGACGTATTTGACGAAAAGACCTCGTCTGAAAATATCGCGTGGCTCTACGACGCGGATTTTGAATTCCTCGTTTCCCCGGATATTGAGCAAATAGTCACTGTCGGCGTCCGCTCGCTTGACAGCAAAATGCGTTTGCTAATCGCCGGTGTCCCGGAGGAAAAGATAGTCGCCGTGCCTAATGAATGCGACGCAGCCGCTGCCGTGAATATTTCCGACGCAGAAAAGATTTACGTTTTGTATGAGCTCTATCGCTATAATTCTGCCGTAATGGTTCGCAATAAAATAGCCGAGCGCATAGAAAAGGAGGCGTAAACATGACGATAGAATATATTTACCCCGAGATTGCCAACCTTTTCGGAGACTCGGCTAACTTCAAATATCTCAAAAAATCCATCCCCGGCGCGGAATTCATCGAAACGGGCCTGAACGACGTTCCAGCCTTCGCCTCCACCGCTCCCTCGCTCATATACATGGGAGCAATGAGCGAGAATAGCCAAAAGCTCGCCCTGAGCCGCCTCATGCCGCACAAGGAGTGCCTGCGCGAGCTTATAGAGGGCGGAACGCATTTTCTCTTCACCGGCAACAGCTTTGAGCTTTTCGGCAAATACATTGAGCAGAACGGCGAGCGTATTCCCGCGCTTGATATTTTGGATTTTTACGCCGTTTGCGACACGGGTAAGCGTTATAACGGATTTTTTCTCGGAGAACACGGCGGCGAAAAAATAACGGCCTTCAACAGCCGTTTCAGTAACGCCTTCCCCGGCGATGGCGTGCAGGGCTTCGCTAAAGTAATCCGCGGCAGAGGTCTCAACGCCGATTGCACCTACGAGGGCGTAGTGAAGAATAATTTTATCGGGACGTATCTTCTTGGCCCCCTGCTTGTTCAGAACCCTCTGTATATGCGCGCCTTGATGCAGGAACTTGGTTCAGAGCAAGAACCCGCGTTTTTTGCCGCAGGCATGGAAGCTTACGCCAAAAGGCTCGCCGAATTTGAAGATACGAAAAGAGAACTTGACTGATGTATAAATACGCTTTATTTGATTTGGACGGGACGCTTACAAACCCCGAGCTCGGCATAACCACCTGCGTCGCTTATGCGCTGCGGCACTTTGGAATCGAGGTCGAGGATCTGCACACACTGCGCCCGTTCATCGGGCCGCCGCTCGTCGATTCTTTCATGCATTTTTACGGCTTTACAAAGGAAAAGGCTCTTGAAGCGACGCTCAAATACCGTGAGCGTTTTGAAACAATTGGTTTATACGAAAACGAAGCCTACGGCGCAATTTACTGTGTCCTTGACGAGCTTAAACATGCTGGCCTCACTCTCGCGGTCGCTTCCTCAAAGCCGGAGGTTTTTACAAAAAAGATAATCGAATATTTTGGTATGAGCAAATATTTTGCCGCTGTTTGCGGCAGCGAGCTGGACGGCCGCCGCGTCGCCAAGGAGGAAGTCGTCGCCTATGCGCTTGAAAAGTTCGGTTCTCCTGACCCATCCGACGTAATCATGATAGGAGACCGTGAATATGATATAATCGGCGCGCACAAAAACGGTGTCGCCGCTATAGGTGTTCTCTATGGCTTCGGTTCAGAAGAAGAGTTAAGGAACGCTGGAGCAGACAAAATCGCCGCAGTGCCGGAAGAAATCCCTGGAATAATCCTGAACTGACGAAAAAAGTATACTGAACTGACGAAAAATCGTATAATGGTTCTTGACAAGCTACGCTAATATTATTATAATAAATAAGCTTGATTAAATATTGCATCGGGGTGTGGCGAAGCTTGGTATCGCGCTTGGTTCGGGACCAAGAGGCCGCGGGTTCGAATCCCGCCACTCCGACCACGCAAAAAGCCTTGAAATCGGCCAGTTTCGGCGGTTTCGAGGCTTTTTTGTTAGCATCGTGTCAGCACTGTTTTGCGCCCATTTGATCCTCTTTGAACACCAAAATGCTAATGAAAATGCTAACATTTTAGCCTCAATTTTACCGTTAGCATTCTTTCATTACGCCGGAATTTCTTTTGAAAGTTCTGCCGCAATATCAGCTATAAGACGTTTTGCCTGTAGCCCTTTTCCAACTTTTCTTACGTTTTTCAGCATACGAGCTGCCGCATGTTCCTCGCATCCGTACCATTTAGCAAACTCGCGCGTGGTAATCGCTCTCGCTCCACAAAACTCAGCCAGGTCGTTTTCTATTCGTCGCCTGCGCTCGGCGACGGGGTTTGCCAGCTCTCTTACTCTTGGCATTTTATTCCTTCTTTCTTTTCTTAATTGCTTCCAGTAGAGCCGAAGCCTCCGCGATCTTCTCCCTCGAGCTCAGATACCTCGATGAATTCAATCTTCGGCATTTTCTCGATAATGCGGAACTGGCATATTCTGTCGTTTACCTTGATCTCCGTATCGCGCGTCGCAAGCACGGGATATTTCCAGATGTCGTTATTCCCGCTGTAGCTATTATCAATGACAGCCACGCTGTTTGTCTGGATAATACCCCAGGTCTTGTAGCTCGAACTGCGCGGCGCGACATGCGCCTCGTAGCCTTCCGGCAGCTTCATCGAAACACCGAGGGAAATATACCTGCTCTCCCCTTTTTTGAGGCTTACATTTTCCGCAGCGCGCAGGTCTATCCAGTCGCCAAGCTCGATAGCTTCGATTTTCTTAAGTTCGTCGTTATGATACTTAATGAGAATTTCCATGATTACTTTATCTCTCCTTTAAAACTTTGGTCTGAAATTATTTTTGGATTTATATATTAAGAAGCCCATCGTACATATTGATATAAGCACGAGGAAGTCTCCGAAAAGTTCTATGTATGTATTATTCATCAGTTAAACCATTTTATCTGCGTGAGACCGGCGTATCCCTTTTCCCAAATAAACCACGCATACGCAGCGGCGCTACCGTTTTTGCAGTTGTCAAAGTCTCCGTTCTTGCAGCAGGGAATTCTGCCGGAAGCGACATATACTGTTTTCGGAGGATATTTATCGAACAACTCTCTTCTGGATTTTCCTTCAAGAAATTGCAGTCTCAGGAACATCGCAACCTTATGTCCGTTTGTTACGGACTCTATCGCGTGCTCCACGAATTCCTTAGCGTATTTATACGGAGGATTTGTTATAATATCTCCGTCGAACAATATGTCGCTTTTAAGGAAATCTACGCCGGGAGTTCCGTATCCGCGATTTATGAGATCGGTAGAGGTTCCATTGTAGCCTTTTTTATCCAGAACCTCGCTCAAGTGTCCGGCTCCGCAGGCGCATTCCCATACGTTCGGAGAAAACTCCTCTATTTCAAGCAACAGCTCAAGAGCTTTTGGGTCTGTTGCGTAATAATCAAATTCCTCGCGCTCGTCCATCGTGTGATTAGAAGCGCCTATTGTTACAAACATTGAATGGGTCGAATTCTTTATAATAGATCATCCTTCCTTATGTATTATTTACGGGCTATGAGGCACTATTTCCCCTTTAATAAGCGAGGCTTTTATATCTATAAGCCTCTGATTCGTACTGCCTCTGTATGGAAGCGTTATATCGCGTCGCTCCAAAACAAACATACCGTCAACCAAGACGTCACATAATTTTAGAAGCTCCAGCATATTATTATCTGATACTATTTCTTCGTAGGTGAAGCCTGAGTATATCCAGATTGATATGTTTGGAGCTTCTTTTTTTACACGCAGAACGAAAGGCGTCAGTTCTGCGGCGCTGTACATCGGATCGCCGCCGCTGAGAGTTATTCCACTGATAAACGGAGTCTTGCGAATATAATCAATGATTTCGTCCTGTATTTCCGCTGTAAATTCCCGCCCTGCTGTAAAAGAATGTGATGTGGGGTTATGGCAGCCTTTGCAATTATGAAGGCATCCGCTCGTGAAGACCACAACCCTCACGCCTTCGCCGTCAGCAATCGACTCGAAATTGATTCCGGCTATATTCATTCTTACTCCTGTTTTGTAAAATCGGTATATTCGCTATGCTTCACGCGGTCAAGAACCTCCGCTATTTTGCCCTCGTTAAAGTTGCGATAGTCTTCCGAAAGGTAGCCAGTTACACGACGCAAACGCTGGATTTCCGTATTGCCGCATTTCGGGCAGTTATAGTTTATTTCTCCCTGATAGCCGCATTTAAGACAGGTATCAATCGGGAAATTGAAGGCCAGATACGGGATATCCAGGGACATCGCATAGTCTATGATATCCTCTATTGCCTTCTCATTTTGCATAACAGAGCTTTCAAGCTCTACATAGGTGATGCAGCCGCCGGTGGGATATTTACAGAAGGGAGCTTCGAGCTGAAGCTTTTTATAAATCGAAACCTTCTGCCATACAGGAACATGGTGAGAATTCGTTATGTATTCGCGGTCTGTTACTCTCGGAATTACGCCAAATTCACCCTTTAACGCTTTGGCGTATGTGCGGCATAAGTTTTCTGCCATTTTCGACTATATTTTCATCCGTTTTCTCAACGGAGTCTACCCTTTCGCTTTCGCTACTCTACTTTCTTACTAAGATTTCGATAGTCTGTTCACATTTAACTATTACTAATTACCTTAAAATAGAAATCTGAAAATTTACGTTTTGGTTTTCCATGATCTAAATGATATTTTATAACATCAACATCAACGCCTGTTTTATCTCTTGCGTGTTTAATGCTTTCAAATCTTTCGACCATTTCGTCCGAGTCATAGGCATACATTCCTATCGGATTATAAGGGAGGACATCAGGATCATCAATAAATCTGAAATAGTATTTTTTTCTGACAGGTCTTTTATATTTTGCTTGTCTTGATATTGTGCTTAAACTAATACCAGTCTCATTTGCCGCCTCTCTTATACTTCCATATGTTTTTATAAAACTATTTGTTGAGGTCTCATACATAGAAACCGGATTACTTTGACTATCCTCAAATCCACTTGCGTTTTTTGCAAGACCATCATCAAACGCCTTTTGAGTGTTCTCCGATGTCGTAGTCCAATACAGATTATCCACCCTATTGTCATTTTTTATATTGTTTTTATGGCCAACGACTGTATAACCCATCGGATTTGGGATAAAAGCCTCAGCAACAAGTCTATGTACTCTTTTGGATATATTGTGTTTCTCGTTTTTATATTTTATTCCAACATATTTGTATCCATATACCTCTGATAACGATTTCTTTATTAGTTTATGATGCCCATTTCTGTGGTCTATTGCATAAATGCTTCCGTCTACATCTACCCAGTGATCTATAGATCCTTTTACCGGAAGCGCTGTTTTTGGCAGTTCCAATATCATCACCTCTTTTCAATAATATTTCTGGTATATTAGTAATAGTATTTAGCACAGGATTACACTTATCGTGACTCCCCTGTTAGCATATTTCTTAACCGTCATTTCCTACGGCTCCTAAACGTGAAATATACACCCTAAAAGGTTAGATAGATTTTTCATTACACGTTACCGTGCAAGCCCCCGCAGAAAACCCAGGGGTAGCATAACAACTGAAGTTAAGGTCATTACGCTCACTTGCTTCCTTAGCATAATCGGAAATATGTTTAACTACGCTCAACGCAAATTCCCAGACCTTTTCATCCTCGGAATGGTCTTTGCCGAAAAGAGCCTGACACATTTCAGCTATACCGATATATCCGAAGGCCAGAGTTCCGTGTTTCATCGCTTCGTAAATGCCCTTTGCCATAGCCTTATCCGCGTCTGCTATCGTTCCGTTGTTATACATAAACTTTGCGGAAGCAACTGGCTGATTACAGATATGGTAAAAGCGGTCTACGAGCGACATTTCCGTAAGATGGAGCACTTCGTCAAGCTCATCCCAAAAACCTTCGATATCAGGCTCTTCTCTTTCTCCGAGACAGATGCCGTGCTTTATGCCGATTTTCGGCAGATTCATCGTTGTGGGGCAGACATTGCCGCGCCCAACCTTGGAATAACCAAGACCATGACGGTCAAAGCCCAGCATCGTCCTACATCCCATTGCCGCGGATTCCGTGTCAGGATTTCCAGGCTCTTCTATGTTCTGAGAAAAATCGCAGTTGACAATATTCGGATATATACGATGACATAAAGACTTGATAGCAAGCTTCTTAATGTCGTAGTTCGGGTCTCCGGGTTTTGCCGTCACGCCTTTTTTATACTTCAAAATCGAAATCGGGAAAATCGGCGTTTTATGGTACTTTCCTACACCGTCAAGGCTCGACTCCATAAGCCACCGGGAAACCATACGCCCCTCTGTTGATGTATCCGTTCCGAAATTAATCGAGGTGAACGGTATCTGAGAGCCCGCGCGACTTTCGAGAGTGAGCAGGTTATGATAAAGCCCCTGACAGCTCTGCTTGCCTTCGCGTTCCATCATATCCATCGCGTACTGATAAGCCTTTGGATATTTCTTATACTCGGGATCGTCAATCGAACTTTCGTTTGTAAGAGTGCTGTTCTCTGGCAGCACGGCGTTTTCGACATATTTAAGCCCATCCATAAAATGTTTATAAAAGCTCTTTTTTACGAACGGAGCGAGGTCGTAATCGATATGAGCTGTAGCTACCCCTCCGAACTGAACCTGGCTCTGCACCTGAAAAATCACTGCGATAAGCTGACATGCCGTGGAAAAACTGTTCGCGGGGCGAACGTCGCCGTTTCTTGTTGAAAAACCATTCGTCAGAAGGCGGTGCAGGTCGCAGAACAGGCAGTTGTGGCTTCCGATATCGTATTCAGAAAGGTCATGTATGTATATGCGGGATTCCCTGTGAGCCTGCGCTACTTCGGGACGGATAAACACATTGAGGGCGATATCCTTATGAAGCACATTTGCGCTCTCGAACTTTTTGCCGCCGAAAGAAAGTTCGTCCACGTTGGCATTCTGATTCTGGACGTTTTGGCAAAGAAGTATATCCTCTATCCGTTTGTTGATAGCCGTGTTGCGCTGACGCTCCCGGCTGCGCTTTTCCCGGTATGTGATATATTCCTTCGCCGCTTTTTTACAATCGCTTGCCATAAGCTCGCGTTCTACCATATCCTGGATAACTTCGATATCTACAATCTGCGAGCTGTCAGAGCTGTTTGCGATTCTCTCTGCAATTTCACGAGCCACATTCTCTTTGATCTCATCAGTTCTCTGCATGGCTTTAAGTATTGCATTTACGATTTTGTCTGCGTTGAAGGGCTCGATACGCCCGTCTCTTTTTTTGATTTGTGAAATCATTCAACCCCTCCAATTTTTAAAATAATATCATACACTTCGTCCCAGCTTTTTACGCGGGTTATGCCGTTTACTTCCGCGTCATAGGAGAGATTGTGAGTGCGCTCAAAAAGCATTTTGTGTGGACAAATCGCGGTTTTCAGATTATGAACTCCATCATCTATTATTACGTCGCCGGAGATGACGCTCTTATCGTAGGCGATGATTATATCTTTCCAGCTCAGGAATGGGTAGAGAGAAAGAAAGTGTTCTATTTTTGCCGGAAGTCCGATATAATGAGACGCTGTGACCACCCGAACCGTATGCCCGTCTTTTATAATCTGTTTTACCGTTTCCTGTGCTCCGGGAGTTGCTTTCAGGCTGTACCATAAATTAGGGTCACGAAGCGTCGAGAACAGTTCCTCTCTGGATACATTCGGGAAGAAGTTCTCGATATTCCAATCGATTATATCTTCAACGCCGACGTTTGTTCCGAATTTTGTATTCAAAACATTTACCCAGTTTCCGATCAAATCCTGAAGAACGTCATCCATGTCGATAAGTATAGTCAGATGCCTCACGACTTTACCTCCCTATCACGCAGTTCCTTTACGAATGAAGCGATTTCTTTTTTGGAATCCTCCATCAGCTCGTCCCAATCACCGTCATAATTAAAGGTCACATCTCCTCGTTCTATGCGACGAATATACCCGTCAAGCATTGCAAAATCTTTTTCATAACAGTGAAAACTATTAGCTCTGTGGGTGTAAGTTCCAACCTTTACGCCAAGCTCGTCTGCTATTCTTTTCTGCAACATAATAAGAGCGAAAGCATTCATAAACGCTGCCTTACAAGCATCATTTGAGCGGAAAAGCACCTTTAAATGCAGCTTGTTGTCTCTGATGAAAAACTGTAAATGCTGTAAACAAGCGGGGTTTTCATTTCCCTCCGCCGCGTCGTGCCGCCAATCGCGCACGTCTATCACCGCACGGCGCGAGTCCGGGTTGCGGCGCAGCTCGCACAGGATGAAAGGAATTTGTTCTGCCATGCGGGAATGATATGTATAAGCCCAGTTGCCGCGTTCTATCTCAAAATCCAGAATCCCGTCCAGAATTTCCTGACGATATTGTTCCAATTCCCTCGGGGACGCAAGAGACAGCTTAGAAATCATTGGCTCCGCTAAGGGTTCAAGTACACAGAAGGTCATGGAAAGT
>JAEEGI010005298.1_pt1 | contig 29708 bp, 26 predicted proteins | sample 8958751 | NCBI WGS metagenome assembly JAEEGI01 (sample SAMN16246545, study PRJNA631951) | gut metagenome | biome: gut microbiome; feature: rumen; material: KS-attached | host: Bos | place: Iran: Karaj | collected 2018-10 | reverse complement strand
TGATTGCCGTGTGGCGTGTGGCCGACTCCTGGCGCCGTGCTGCCATCGTGGCACAGTGGCGCGGACACATCGACCATGACAAGTTGGGGTGGAAATCGATGCAACTGGCCAAGTTCTACAACAACGCCGCATTGGTCATCGAGAGCAACACGCTCATCAACGAGGCCGATAGGGCAGGCGAGAGCGAGTACATCATGCAGGCGGTGTACAGGGTCTATGGTCGCCTCTACAAGTATGGCGGCAAGACCTTGGGCTTCCACACCAACGTCAAGACCAAGCGCAAGGCCATCACTGCGCTCATCGAGGCGGTGAGAGACGGCAAGTACATCGAACGCGACATCGACGCCGTGAACGAAATGAGGGATTATCAGGAAATCAACAGCCGCTATGCCGCCCGTCCCGGCAAGCACGACGACATACTGATGACCCGCGCCATCGGGTTGCTGGTAATGCAGGAACAGTCTGCGACAACCAGGGATAACCCGCCACCGGCCAACTTATCGGAAGATGGATGGATGAGTGAACCGGTGCGGTAATATGACACAAAAAAACCGAGAGCTCATTGCCCTCGGTTTTTTTTGTTGGTGTTATGTCAAGTGTTGATTACTTGATCACCTTGCTGGTGCTGGTAGTACCATCGTTGTAGGTGGTAACCATGATGTTAACGCCCTCGAAGGGAACGTTGCTCTCCATACCGGCAACGTTGTAGTACTTCACGTTGCTAACGGTCTTCTGAGCCAGGTTCTCAACAACTGCGTTGCTGCCATAGAGCTCAACGCGGTTGAACTGCATGTAACGGGGATCAACGCCCTTACCACCGGTACCGAAGAAGAAGATCTCGTCGGTCTCACGGAGGGTCAGCAGGGTGTTACCGAGGATCATGTCACCATTCAGGCGGCCCTCAACCTCGTCCTGGTTCTTGTTCTGTACATAGATACCGAACAGCTTAGCATCCTTCTTCAGGGCACCATTGCGCTCATACAGAGTAGCGTTCTTTGCCGAGAAGTGAGTGCCGACAGCCTTGTCGTTGAAGCAGGTGAAAGTGTAAACGTCATAGTTGACGCCATCGATAACCTTAACGGCGCTCTTCTTGGCCCAGCTCAGGGTGCTGGTACCGGGAAGACGGTCGCCCTGTACATAATAAACTTCCTCACCGCTGTCCTCATCGATGTTCACGATGATCTCAGTGCTCTGGGGCATGTAGATGTCGAACTGGAACGAGTTGTAAGTAATCTCGTGGTAGGGAGAACCAGCCTTGTAGTCCTGGGGAGTCAGGGCCTGGATTTCCTCATTCAGATAAATCTCATCGTCATTGAGATAGATCCACACGAGTTGAGGAGTACCACCCTTGAAGGATACTACGTTGTCATACTCCTGTGCGTCACCCATGTCACCATAGGTACCACGTACGAAGAAGTGGTCCTGAGTCGGGGTGCCAGTCGTGAAGTCTACATACTCACCGTTGGTCACTTCCTGTGCGAAAGCAGACAGACCCAGCGATGCGGCTGCAGCGAAAAGAAGTAAATTTTTAATCTTCATAATCAAATGAGTTAAAATTGTTAGTAATAATGTTAATTAATATTTTTTTGTTGTTATTATCAATTCATTGTTGCCAATAGGCGCATACTTTCCTCTGGAAGAAAGGAATTGGTGTGCCGCACAAAAGGCTGAAAATGAGATTGTTGTGCAACAAATGCGCACTTTCTCCCGCTTTTCAGACTACAATATTACGAACTTTTTTTGAACTGGCAAAATTTTTTTGAAAAATCGCAGAAAAATCTATTAACACTCCTTGCTGCACTCGCTTGTAGCATGGGGTTGTAGGGGCACTTTCATTTCACTTTGAAAGTCTTGTCGGCCATGGCGGCAAGCTGGCGAAAACGCTTGTACCAGCCGGGCTGGTTGGCGGGGCGCAGCTTGGGCATGCGGGCCGCGGGGCGATTGATGCTGAACGGTTTCTTGATCATGGCTGCTGTGTTGTTGCGGTGGTTTCCTTGCGGTGCAAGGGCAGGACATAATAAATGCTCAATGAGAAACCCAGCGAGCCGTTGCGCGGACCGTAACCGGGTATGAACCAGGGCCGTGAGTGGTCGCTCTTGCCATAGTTGAAGATGCCGTGGTAACGGATCATCCATCCCAACGAGATGGGACCATACAGCTTGGCGCGCAGGCCGGCACCCGCCTCGCCCCACAGGGCATGCGAACGCTCGCCCTTGATTTCGCCGGGCAATACCTCGTCCCAGTAGCTGTTCAGATACCTCACGTCGGTGATGTCATAGGTGAAGGTGCTGTAACCCAGTCTGATGCCCAGATAGGCCTGATAGTCAGGGCTGTTCTTGAACAGGAAGTTATAGTTGGCACCCACCTTGAAATAAGGGGACGGTTTGCCGTGATAGGTGTAATTCATGTCGTCGGGCGTGGACTTGGCCCAACCCAGACCCAGCTCGACGGTAGGCTGCAGGCGGTTCCACATGTTGAGCGTGGCACTGACGTCGGCGCTGGCATAGCTTTGCCCGAAGGCCATGAACAAGGGTTCGGCAATGTTGAGGCCAATGGCCACATCGGTGAGCAGCGGATAGCGCTTATAGACCCGGCGCAGCGAGTCTCGTCGGGCCTCGGCCATGGCCTCGGCGCTGTCGCCGCTGATGTATTGCTGGATGATTTTCTCGTCGGTGCCTTTGGGTGGCGGCAAGACTTTGTTGGTCTCGGGGGTGACGGGTGTGACGTGCCGTTTGTCGGGCTCCTGGGCCATGGCTCCCGCCATCACCAGCACCAGTGTCGCCAGGGTGACGAAGAAACGCCTGTGGGATAATATGTTGTCCATGAGCGGCTTCATTGGGCAAAATTGGTGAAATGGATGCGCAGGGCGGGTGTGCGCGAGTTGGTGACCAACGGCGTGAGCAGCACCACCGAGTCGATACCGTTGTAGGTGCAGCTTATGCTGTGGATGTCGAAGTTATACATCGCGCCACATTCGGCCGAATGGAAATAGACGACGGGCTCGTAGACCAGGGTGAGGGTGTCGTCCAGCTCTTTGGCCATGGGTGTGCCGATGCCCACCCATCGCGAAATGGCATAGCTGGTCGTGCCCACACTGGCACGCAGGGGCAGATAAATCTCTTTCAACGAGGTGGAGTCGGCGAGCAGGCTGTCGCCAGGGGCGCCAATGCCCATGATGGTCAAGCCGGGGACCGACTGCTGGCTGTTGCCGATGTACAGCGCTGCCAGCGGCAGGCTGCTGCCGTTGTCATAGCAGCTGCCGCCGTTGCACGATGCCATGCACAGGGCCGCCACGGCCAGGACTATGGGCAAGAGTGTTCTCATTGTCTTATTCGGCTTCGACGCGGACTTTCTCGGCCGGAACGGTGGCCTTCAGCTCGTCGGCATGGTTGGGAGCATTCAGGGCAGGGGCGTCGTCGGTGATTTCCTCGCCAATCTCATAGTGGTTGCGGTCGTTGCTGTGGCGGATGATGAGCTCTCCCAGGAATCCGGCAAGGAACAACTGGGTACCCAGCAGCATCGACGTCAGTGACAGGTAGAAGTAGGGCGATTCGGTGACCAGGCGGTAGCTGTTGCCGCTGTACATGTTGTAGAGCTTGAGGGCGCCCACCACAATCACGGCGACGAAACCGAGCAGGAACATCAGGCTGCCCAGCAGGCCGAAGAAGTGCATCGGCTTCACGCCGAACTTGGCCTGGAACCACAATGTGAGCAGGTCCAGATAGCCGTTGACAAAGCGGTCAAGGCCGAATTTTGTCGTGCCGTACTTGCGGGCCTGGTGCTTCACCTCTTTCTCTCCGATGCGGGTGAAACCGGCGTTTTTGGCCAGGTAGGGCACATAGCGGTGCATGTCGCCATACACCTCGATGTGCTTGATCACCTCACGGCGGTAGGCTTTCAGGCCGCAGTTGAAGTCATGCAGGTTGTGGATGCCGCTCACGCGACGAGCCGTGGCATTGAACAGCTTGGTGGGGATGGTCTTGCTCAACGGGTCGTAGCGCTTCTTCTTCCAGCCGCTCACCAGGTCGTAGCCTTCCTGCGTGATCATGCGGTACAGCGCGGGAATCTCGTCGGGGCTGTCCTGCAGGTCGGCGTCCATGGTGATGACGACATTGCCGCGGGCACGGTCAAATCCCGTGTTCAGCGCGGGCGACTTGCCGTAGTTGCGGCGAAAAGCGACACCTTTCAGCCTGGGGTTGCGCTTGTGCAGGTCCTTAATGACTTGCCAGGAGTCGTCGGTGCTGCCGTCGTTGATGAACAGCACCTCGTAAGAGAAACCGTTCTCGTCCATGACACGCTCAATCCACTCGGCGAGTTCGGGCAGCGACTCGGCTTCGTTGTATAACGGTACGATTACTGAAATGTCCATATTGTGTGGTAGATATACTGTCTTGATTTCTAATTGGTTAATTGTTTGGCCGGTTGCGGCGTTCGGGCAAGGGGCGCTGGGCTATCCATGCGGTGATTGCGCTCACCAGCGACCCGAAGAAAGTGACGAACCAGAAGGTGCTCATCACCATCTCGATGGGCGTGGGCAACGCTTTCTCGTCGATGGCGTGCTGCAGCACGCTCAGCAGCTCGCTGTCCTTCATCTGCGGCAGCGTGCTGTAAACGTCGATAGCGGCCTGGGCCTGTTCATAGACGAAGTTGGGACGGATATACTGCAGCACCAGGAACACAATGAAACTGCACAGCACTGTGCCAAGGATAAACAGCATGATGCCCAGCATCCACAATCCGGCATACTCGACAAAGCCGTCGTCCTCGATGAACTTGCGGCGCTGGAAGTAGTAGGTCACCAGGGGCGTGCCCAGCAGCAACACCATGAACAGGAACTGCAGGGGCATGAACCAGTCGGCAAAGATGGAACATACCGCTGTGCATGACAGATACAGGCCAAAGGGGACTCCCCACTCGCCTGCCCGTTGATAGATGCTTTTTCCAGACTTCATCATAAACAAAGTGCAAAATTACTCTATTTTCCCCGAAAATGAGCCAACTCTTGCCATTTTTTTAGAAACTTTATTGATGCGGGGTTGTAAAATCAAAAATAGTGTAGTATTTTTGCAAACAAGAATCAAGATATTACTGATTGTTAGCATGACGAACCTGACATCCTGTGACCGAAAAAGGTGTTGGACGGTGGTCGCCAGTGTGTTGGCCGCCGTACTTATCGTGATGGCACCCTCGTGCCGTCGCAATACCGGTTGTCGCCATGCCGACAATACGCATTATGCCCAGGTAGACAGCGCGCTCAAGAATGTGGGCGACCTGGACTCGCTGGCGCAATGGGCCCAACGCTATCATCACCAGGGTGATAACGTGGGCGAAATCGTTGCGTTGAAGTATTACGGACGTGCGCTCAGGCACCGTTCGCGCTTTGACGAGGCGATCACCGTCCACGAGAAGGGCCTGGAATTGGCCACTGCGGCCTGCGACACGCTGGGAATGGTCACCATGCTCAACAACCTGGGGTCCGACTATCGGCACCAGGGTAACCTGAGCAAGGCCAATGGATTCTATTACAGGGCGTTGCAAACGGGTGCTGAATTCAGCGAGTCTAATTGCATTCAATGCGTCAATGAGCGCTTTATGGCGCTCAACGGCATCGGCAACATCGAGTTGGAACTCCGTCACTATGCCCAAGCCGAGAACCTGTTCCATGAGTCCCTCAGTGGAGCCCGGTCGTTGGGCAATCACAGGGGCATAGCGGTGAATTGTACTGGCCTGGGAGATGTTAAGCGTGCGCTGGCCGATACCGATTCGGCATGGTTCTATCACAACGAGGCGTTGAAACACTTCCAGTTGACAGGCAATAAGAATGGTGAGGGGCAATGCCACGTGAACTTCGGTGAGCTCTATGCCGACGAACGCAATTACTCGCATGCCGAGGCCGAGTTCAAGCAGGCCTATGACGAATTCAAGGAGCAAGGTGACACTTATTACTGGCTCGAAGCCTGCCTGTCGCTCGCCGACATGAACATCAAAATGGGCGATACCAATGAGGCCCGGCGTTATCTGCAGGAAGCCGAAGCCGAGGCCCTGCGCATCAACAGCATAGAGCAACAGGCCAAAGTGTACTACATGTACTTTGACCTGGCGATGAAGGAGGGCGACGTGAAGCGGGCATTGGACTACCACCTCAAGAGCGACGAGATGTATGATAGCATCTACGGCCTGGAAAAGAACAACGAGATGCGTCATCAAATCGCTGAATATGAGGCCAATGTCAAGCAGGGCGAGATGAGCATGCTCAACAAGGACATCAAGCGACTGCACCGCACGCGCAACATGATGGGGCTGTTCACCATGCTGCTGGTGCTCATGGCGGGCGCCATCATCGCGGCGCTGATTTACGCGTCGCGTGTTCGACTGCGCACCCAGCGGCTGATGCGTCAGGTCGAGGAAACGCGCTCACTCTTCTTTACCAACGTGGTTCACCAGCTGCGCACCCCGCTGACGGCCATCATGGGCGCCACCGACGGCATCGTGGCGCAGTCCACGGCCAGCGGTGCTGAGGTCGATGCCGACCAGCGCAAGAATGTGGAAATCATCGAGCGGCAGGGGCACCACCTGCTGCTGCTCGTGGACCGCATCCTGGAAGTGGGCAGCGTGCGCAGCGCCCTCAAGGGGCCGGAATGGCGCACGGGCGATGTGGTGGGCTACCTGCGCATGATTGTGGAGAGCTACCGCGAGGCCTGTGTCGATGGCCAGATTGAGCTCACTTACACCTCTGCCGAGAAAGAGGTGGAAATGGATATCGTGCCCAATTATCTCAAGACCATCGTGGGAAGCCTCATCGAGAATGCCATCAGCTACAGCAATGATTACAGCAAAATCTCGGTGACCTCGCATGTCGATGGCAATAACCTGGTAATCAAGGTGGCCGATAACGGTATCGGCATTGGACCCGACGACTTGCCCCATGTCTTTGAGCCGTTCTACCGTGCCGCTGCAGCCGAGCAGATGTGCGGTGGCGTGGGCATCGGTTTGACCGTGGTGCGCGACATGACCAATGTATTGGGGGGCAAAGCCACTGTCGAGAGCACATTGGGCAACGGGTCGGTCTTCACGGTGACTCTGCCTCGACGCCATAGCGGGCAAGAGGTCTATCAGCGCCTTGAAATGGTCCTTGAGCCTGTCAAGAAGGTGGTGCACAGGCATCACGAGACCGATGAGGCCGATGCCAGTGACCAGTCCCGCAAGGGCAGTCCCGTCGTCCTGGTGGTCGAGGACCATAACGATGTGGCAAGACTTATCGGGTCGGCCTTGGGAACGGGCTTCAGCGTACACTATGCATCTAACGGAGAGCAGGGACTGGCCCGCGCCAGCGAACTGATGCCCGACCTGATCATTACCGACATCAAGATGCCCTACATGGATGGCCTGGAACTGTGCCGCCGCGTCAGGGCCTCGCGCCAGTTGTGCCATATACCGGTTATTGTGCTCAGCGCACGCACCAGCGAGGAGGATCGCATGCGTGGCTTCGAAGCCGGAGCCGATGTTTATCTGGTGAAGCCATTTAATTCCGTCGAAATAAAATTGTTGACAACTAAGCTGCTGGAAAACAGGAATATGCTTAGGAAGGTGTATAGTAAAGCTCAAAGTACTGTTTTGCCCCAAGACGCTAACCAGGCAGTAGCTGGTCACGCGCCCGATGACGAGGATTTCCTGGAGGCTTTCATCCAGTTGGTGGAAGAGCAATTACCGGGCGGAAAGTCGCGCTTGAACCTTGATCTGATTGCTGGCAGGCTCAAGATGGGCGAGAGCCAGCTCAAGCGCCGCATCCTTGAGTTGACGGGCAAGAATGCTGTGGCCTACATTTCCCAGTTGCGCATGGAGAAGGCGATGCGCCTGCTGCGTGAGCGCCCTAACATGCTCATCGGTGATGTGGCCGAGCAATGCGGTTTTGGCGACGTGGCCTATTTCTCGCGCGTCTTCCGCCAGCATTACAAGATGACGCCGACCGAGGCACGCAAGGGCGACACCCTGGGCTAACGGAGGGTGCGCAGCGGCGGCTCGAAGGCGTCGGGATAATAGCGGATGTCGAAGTCTTGCGGCGAGCCCACGATAATCATTACATCAAACTGGATGCTCATGTGCAACTGGCAATGCTCGATGTAGCCGTTGGCGGCATCGACCAGGTGTCGGATTTTGGCTTTGTTGATGGATTCCATGGGGTCGAAATCATCGTCGCTGGTGCGTGTCTTCACCTCGACGATGTGGAGGCAGTTATTGCCCGGTTCCTGGGCCACGATGTCAATCTCGAGATGCCCGAGCCGCCAGTTGGTTTCGCGAATGGTGTACCCCTGTGCAATCAGGAATTCGCAGGCGACGTGCTCGCCAAATTCTCCAAGTTTATTATGATTATCCATCAGCCGATTGCGTATGCCGATTTAAAGTGATTCTTTAATCTTTTTCTGGCCCATGTCCTGCACGGTTTCCCCATCGTGCCTGCTGGCGTGCGGTCATCTGGTTCTCGGCGGGATTGTCCTGAGGGTGCCACAGCTGGGGATGGTTCAGTTCCTCGGGCATGTACTGCTGGTTGACGAAGTGGCCGGGGAAGTCGTGGGCATACCGGTAGTCCTTGCCGTAGCCCAACTGCTTCATCAGGCCTGTCGGGGCATTGCGCAGGTGCAGGGGAACGGGGGCATTTCCCGTTTGCTCGACATAGGCCAACGCATCGTCGATGGCCAGATAGGCGCTGTTGCTTTTGGCACTGGTGGCCAGGTAGATGGCGCACTCGCTGAGGGGGATGCGCCCCTCGGGCCACCCGATTTTGTTGATGATGTCAAAGGTGGCGTTGGCCAGCAGCAGGGCGTTGGGGTTGGCCAGGCCGATGTCCTCGGCTGCCAGGATGCACAGGCGCCGCGCGATAAACTTGGGGTCCTCGCCGCCGGCGATGAGCCGTGCCAGCCAATAGACTGCCGCATCGGGGTCGCTGCCGCGTATGCTCTTGATAAAGGCGCTGATGATGTCGTAATGCATCTCGCCGCCCTTGTCAAAGGCGAGTGGGTTCTGCTGCAGGCGGCTGGTGACGATATCATCGTTGATGACCATCGGCTCGCCGTCCTGCAGCGATTGCATGATCAGGTCCAGGATGTTGAGCAGTTTGCGCGCGTCGCCGGCGGCAAAGCGCAGCAGGGCCTCGGTCTGTTCGACGCGCACCTCGCGTCCCTGGAACATCTTGTCGGTCTTGAGGGCACGGTCCAGCAGGTGCAGCAGGTCGTCGCGGTCCAGCGGGTTGAGTACATAGACCTGGGCGCGGGAGAGCAGGGGGCGGATGACCTCAAACGAGGGATTCTCGGTCGTGGCGCCGATGAGTGTTACCGTGCCGCGTTCCACCGCACCGAGCAACGAGTCCTGCTGGGACTTGTTGAAGCGGTGGATTTCGTCGATGAACAGGATAGGGCGGCCCTTGGCAAACACGCTGCGTGCATCGGCCTGGCAGCGGTCGAGCACCTCGCGCACGTCCTTCACGCCCGACGTCACTGCGCTCAGGGTGTAGAAGGGCACCTGGGTCTGTTCGGCGATGATGCGGGCCAGTGTGGTCTTGCCCACGCCCGGTGGACCCCACAGGATGAATGACGAGATGCTGCCGCTCTCGATCATGCGGCGAATGACGGCGCCTTCACCCACAAGGTGCCGTTGCCCGATGTAATCATCGAGCGTGCGGGGGCGCAGGCGTTCGGCAAGTGGTTCGTAACTCATATTGAATTGACTGGACTGACTGGATGGGATGGGCTAACCGGATTGACATTAAAGGGCATGGCGGGAGATGACCCGGGCGATTTCTTCGAGCCAGCGGGCATCGACGTCGTCAAAGGTGGCCAGTTCCTTGCTGTCGATGTCAAGCACGCCTGTCACGTTGCCCTCGCTGTCGTGCAGGGGCACGACAATCTCGCTGCGTGACTCGCTGCTGCATGCGATGTGTCCCGGGAACTGCTCTACGTCGGGGACGACCAGGGTACGGTCCTCGTCCCACGCCGTGCCGCACACGCCACGGCCACGCTTGATGCGATAGCACGCGATGGGGCCCTGGAAGGGTCCCAGCTGCAGCTCGCCGTCCTTGACAAGGTAGAATCCTGTCCACCACCAACCCATGGTCTCGTGCAGCAGGGCGGCTGCATTGGCCAGCTGTCCCGAGCTGTTGTTCTCGCCCTCGATCAGGCTCTCGACCTGCTTGACGAGCAATCGGTAAGTCTCGTTTTTGTCCATAGCACAAAGTTACATCAATTGCCGCAATCCTGCAAGCGTAGCCCGACAAAAAAATGGAGACGCAATTGCGTCTCCATTCTTAGTCAATAGCTTTCTAGCTAAGGCTTGAATTACTTCACAACCTTAACAGCGCTGGTGGTACCGTCGGTGTAGGTGGTCACCTTGATGGTCATGCCGCTGGGCTGTGCCATCTCCTGACCGGCTACGTTGAAGTAGCGTACGTTAGCAACGGTCTTGCCGGCGTTCATCTCGTTAACACTGCTGGGAACCTCATACAGCCATGCGATATCCTCGCTAGCATTCCTCACACCGTCAACGGTGTAGAATACCTTGATACCGATGTTACCATTGTGCTCCTCATCGCGAACGAACAGAGGATTGTCACCCTCGTTGGTGCGATACATGTAAACATAGGTGCTGTTGAAGTCAACGGCGCTGGTGTAGAGGTCGTAGGGAACCTCGTCGATGTCCTCAATCAGGTCGAAGGTGTAGTCCTCGGCGGGGAAGGTGAACTGATAAGTGTTGCCGAAGCCGTCGTTGATCCACAGAGCGTAGCTGATGAACTCGGGATCGAGGATGTTGCCATCAACGTCGGTGGTGGGCAGGGTGAAGTAGAAGCGGCTGAAACCACTCTCGTCACCACAGTCATACCACTCGGTGGCGGTTGCCATAGCGGGAACGGCGGGAACAGCGGGAGTCTTCAGCATGCCGAAGGGCTCCTCACCCTTAGCAAACTCGATCGAGGTCATGCTCAGGTCGTCGCTCCAGAAGGTCAACATACCCTCGGCGAAGCCCCACTCGGGGAATTCTGCCTCGAGGTCACCGTTGGTGCCGAGCAGGTAAACGTTGTTACCGTCGATCATCATCTGGATCTCGGTGGTGCGGTCGTCGATTTCGAAGCCCAGGTAGTAGCCGAGCTCGCCACTCTCATCAGTGTCCTCATAAACGTAGGTGCTGCCCCAGCCCAGGACGATGCCATAGCCGTAAGCATCGCTCCAGCTCAAGTACTGGCCAGTGGGGATGGTGATGATACCGGTCTCGGGATCGAAGGTACCCTTTACCCAAGTGTCGTTGCCGTCATAGTTCCAAGCGGGATTCTGAACGTAAGCGTCGTTGGTCTCGGGATCGATAGCGATAGCAAAGGTGCCATCGGTGTAACCAGCAGATACGCCCCAGCCCATGGTGATGACACCACTGGTGCGCCAGTAGTTGTTAACCTCTAAGCCTTCGGGAATCTCGGTGATAACCTTAACCTCGGGCTCGGGCTCGGGCTCGAACTCAAAGTCACCAATGTGGATGTCGTCAACGTTCAGACGGAACATGTCAGATACGTTGTGGTGAACGATGGCGATAGTACCCTCTGAACCCTCATACTCGCTCAGGTCAAACTCATAAGGAGTCATGACGCCGGTAGCGGTGATGTCATCAGAGATCTTTACCCATTCGGGATTCGAATCGGTGTAGATGTAAACAGCGAATACCTCACCAGCCCAGCTGGGATCCTGACCGCAAGCATAGAAACCAAGCTTGCCGTGCAGGGGCAACCATGCTGATACCAGCCAGTTGTCGGGATACAGAACACCAAAGTTGTTGTCGTAGCTAGCAGAAGCAACAACACCATAGCCACTGTGTGCCTTGATGCCATCACCAGTGGTGTACTCCCAGGTGTAGCCGTCGCCGTCCTCATCGAGAACAACCCAGTCGTTGAGCTGGGCCTCATCCTCAAAGTCCCAAACCAGGCAGTCGCCGTCCTTGATAGCGTGGTTGTTGGTGGGACGTGCGTTCACGTCAAATGCATTGAGGGCGATGGTGTTGAATGCGGTAGCTCCACCTTTCTTCACCTGAACACGCTCAACGTTCTTCTTAAGGTTAACCTTAGCGGTCTCCTTGTTGATCAGCTTGTTGTTGACACCGGCCGAAGCACCAACGGCAACAGCAGCTGCGAGCAAAAGTACAAATAATTTCTTCATACGATAAAAAAATTAAGTTAATAATGTTGTTAATACACTATTGGTTAAAATAGTTAATGTTCTCGTATCCATTTAATTCGCTATCAACTTACAGGCAGAATTGAACATCCTTTGCTCATCCATTCGGCAGATTGATAGGGTTTGCATTTATTACTACTCTAGGACCAATTCCATAAAGAAACAGTATCTAGCCGTGACAAAGATACACTTAACTTTTAGACTGACCAAAAAAAGTAAACATTTTTTCTAAAAATATTACTCAAATCGGTATATTTTGTCCTGCAGGTTATGCCATTGGCGCAAAAAAATAGAGACGCACCCAGGTGCGTCTCTATCATTATTGTAAGTTGATGAGCTTACTTCACAACCTTAGTGGCGCTGGTGGTGCCGTCGGTGTAGGTGGTCACCTTGATGGTCATGCCGTTGGGCTGTGCCATCTCCTGACCAGCTACGTTGAAGTAGCGTACGTTAGCAACGGTCTTGCCAGCGTTCATCTCGTTAACACTGCTGGGAACCTCATACAGCCAAGCGATGTCCTCGCTAGCATTCTTCACACCGTCAACGGTGTAGAATACCTGGATACCGATGTTACCGTTGTGCTCCTCATCGCGAACGAACAGGGGATTGTCGTTCATGTTGGTGCGATACATGTAAACATAGTAGTTCTTGAAGTCAACAGCGTTGCTGTAGATGTCGTAGGTAACCTCGTCGATGTCCTCGGTCAGGTCATAGGTGTAGACTGCAGCGGGGAAGGTGTACTGATAAGTGTTGCCTGCGCCGTCGTTGATCCACAGAGCGTAGCTGATGTACTCGGGATCGAGCTTGTTGCCATCAACGTCGGTGGTGGGCAGGGTGAAGTAGAAGCGGCTGAAACCGGTCTCGTCACCACAGTCATACCACTCGTCGGCGGTTGCGTTGGCGGGAACAGCGGGCTTCAGGTCAACAGTGTAACCCATGGGCTCACCATTGTTGGCGAACTCGATCGAGGTCATGCTCAGGTCGTCGCTGTAGTAAGTCATCATACCGGTAGCAAAGCCCCACTCGGGGAACTCGGCATTGAGGTTACCCTCGCTGCCCAGCATGTAGATGTTGCCGTCCATGAGCTGGATCTGGATCTCGGTGGTGCGCTCATCGAGTTCATAACCCAGGTAGTAGCCGAGCTCGCCACTCTCATCAGTGTCCTCATAAACGTAGGTGCTGCCCCAGCCCAGAACGATACCATACTCTGAGCTCTCGTACCATGTCAGATACTGACCGGTGGGGATGGTGATGATGCCGGTCTCGGGATCGAAGGTACCCTTTACCCAGCTGTTGTAGCTGTCATGCCACCAAGAGGGGTTCTGAACGTAAGCGTCGTTGGTAGCGGGATCGATAGCAACGATGAGCTTACCGTCGGTCATGCCGTTCGAAACGCCAAAGATGCTCATGGCGATGTAGCCAGTGCTGCGGTAGTAGGTGGTAACCTCGCAACCCTCGGGGATCTCGGTGATCACGGTGGGGGTAACGACGGGCTCACGCTCGGTGAGAACGGTGTTCCACTCCAGGTAACCGGTCCAGCTGTCATCATCCTCCCAGTAAGCGGTCAGACCAATGCCGTGGTAGTCCTCTTCAACGTTGTAGTCACCACCGGTTGAGCCTTCAGAGCCCAGCAGAGTGATGGTCTCGCCGTCGATGGCATAGACAGCCTCCTCGGCGCGCTCGTCGCGGATGAAGTAGATGTTACCGTCAGCGTCAATGCCAGCCTCACCCCAAGCGAGGAGAACCGAAGCTGAATAGTAGTCGCTGTAGTAAATCTCTTGACCCAGAGCAACGTGGATCTCGTTGCCCTCGATGGTACCCTCTACCCAGTAGTCGCCAAACGAGCTGCCGCTACCGCAGAGGATGTTCTTCATGTAAACCTTACCGTCCTCGGCATAGACGATGTCCATGCGGTTACCGTCCTGCTGGCCACAATAGAGATAACCGTTGTTGTTGTAGTCATACTGACCGGCGCGGTTGTAGCTCTTGAGCTCACCCTCGGGCTGAGTGTTGATCACACGGAAGCTAGCCTTGTCCTTGCTGATGTTAGCCTTTACCATCTCCTTGTTGACCATCTTGTTGGTCTTCACGGAATGGGTCGACTTGAATTGAATGCCGGCAGATGCGCTCAGGGCAACAGCTGCAGCAACCAAAAGTACTGATAATTTCTTCATAGTAGTTAATGAATTAATTAATAAAATGTTTAAAACACGAAATAAATAATGTATAATATTATTGTAAACAATAGTATCTAAGTGTTTGATTTATAGAAAACAATAGTGCAATTGAATGAACCCTCCTTTTGGAGTCACACCCAATTTGCTTGCAAAGTAACTATTTTTTTTGGTAAATTCCTAAGAAAATGTGTGTTTTTTTTACAGATAATAATTAACCGTTTTTAGGGGCGGTCAGCGATTCTGATTCACCAGGTTGCTGACGGCATGGGCCACGCGTGCCAGAGTGCCGCCGGTGTTCATGGCGATGTCTTTAGGCAAGCCCTCGCTCACGGCGATTGCAGCCAGTAATCCTGTTTTTTCAAGGTCTAGATCAGGGGTTATGGTGCCGCACACGGCCGCCACGTCAATGCCGCGCTCGAGGGCCGACTGAATGACCATACCGGGGCCTTTGCCCATGAATGTCTGCGCGTCGAGTTGCCCTTCGCCGGTGATGACCAGGTCGGCGCCATCGAGGGCGTCTTCCAGACCGCTGTGCGACAGCACGTATGGCGCTCCTGGCAGCAAATCGGTGTCCAGCAGGTGAAGCATCAGGGCGGGAATGCCGCCGGCAGCACCGCATCCGGCCTTGCTGGCAATGTCGGTGCCCACGATGCTGGCCATTTGCATCATGCCGCGCTCCAGCAACTCAACTTGCTGGGGCGACGCTCCTTTTTGGGGTGCAAACACGGCCGCTGTGCCGTGCGGGCCGCACAGGGGGTTATCCACGTCGGTGAGCAGGGTGAAACGGCATTCCTGCACCTCGCGGGGGATGCCGCGGGTCTCGATGTGGTGGATGTGTTCCAGCGAGGCTCCGCTGGGGTAGAGGTAATGCCCTTCATGGTCAAGGAATTCCGCACCCAGTGCGCTCATGATACCCATGCCGGCATCGCATGTCGCCGAGCCGCCCAGTCCCAGCACGATGTGGCGGCTGCCGCGTTCCATGGCGTCGCGCATGAGCAGCCCCGTCCCCAATGTCGAGGCGCGCATCACGTCGCGGGCTTCGGGGGGCACGAGGGCCAGGCCGCTGGCTGCGGCTGTCTCGATAAGTGCCGTGCCGTCGTCACACAGGAAATAGCTGGCAGTGACGGGTTCCAGCTGGAGCAGCGGTCCCATTGTGGGCAAGGTTACCCACTGGCCCTGGCGGTTGGCGGCCAGCACCGCTGTGGTGCCGTCGCCACCGTCGGCGACAGGGACACACACCGTCATCACATCATCAAGGCCGCACAAACCTTGTTGTGCGGCCTCGTTGAGTTGTTGAGCCGTTGCCGACCCTTTGAATTTGTCAAATGCCAGAACGACTTTCATTTCTTTTGGATAAATCTGATCCCTTTAGCCTAAAACCTTTAGCCTAAAGCCTAAAGCCTAAAGCCTAAAGCCTAAAACCTAAAGCCTAAAACCTAACGCCTAATCCACCTTGATAACCAGATAATTGGACTTCTCCCAGAAACGGCTGGCGTTGATGATGTGCAGAATCTTGCCGTTGCCATTATCCACGATTTCATAAGAGTCCTTGGGGTGGTTAGTCATCAGTTGGGCCTTCTTGCTGTGCAGGGGAATTTCGCTTAGGGTGCGGCGGTCGGCCTTGGTGAAATAGGACCTCTCAAAGTCGCCCTCGAGAATCTTGGTCTTGCGCAGGAAGCCCGTTTCGATGATCTTGTTGGCCTTGAGCTCCTTCTTGGAGCCGATCACGTAGTAGCAGGTGTTCAGGTTGTCCACCTCGCCAGTGAGCTTCTTGGACTCCTGCTCGGCAGCTTCCTTCTCGCGGGTGACGTTCTTGGTGACGGTGTTGAGCGAGTCCACGCTCTGGTTCAGGTTCTTGATCTGGACGTGTGCTGCCGCGAGTTGCTCGGTCAGGCCGTTGATGGTCTTTTGCTGGTCCTCGAGCTGTCCCTTCAGGTTGTCGATGGACTTCTGCATCGTGGCGTTGTAGTTGGTGGACTGCTTCAGGCGGCGCTCCAGCTCGGCCAGACGCTGTTTGTGCTTGTTGATGGACTGCTGGATCAGTACGATGTCGTCACGCAGCTGTTTCTTGCGGTCGGCAGTCTCGCCGTTCAGGTTGTTTACCGACACGATGTCCTCCAATTCCTTGATTTGCTGCATGCCGTCGGCAATGTCGCCCATGAGCTGCATCAGGCTGTCCTTCTCGGCATTGGCAGTGTTGATAGAATCTTGCAGCGCAGCATTGATGGAATCCTGGCGCAGGGCCTCTTGTTCCAGCTGGTTGGTGCGCTTGCAGGCGGGCATGATAGCCAGGCCCACCATGAGCCATACAAATATCGAAATACGTTTCATATCTATCAGAATTTACGCTTGTTATATACTAATGTTTAAAGTGATTGTCAAACTTTTGCCTGCTTCCCTTTGAAAGCGGCATACTTGTCCACCTTGACGTTGGCCTCGGGGGCGCGTCCTGCGACCACGATGACGATTTCGCCGCGTGGGGCGTTGGCGGTGAAGTATTCCACCAGTTCGCCCAGGGTGCCGTTGTGGGTGGTGTTGTGCAGCTTGCTGATTTCTCTCACGACGCTGGCCTCGCGGTCGCTGCCCATGACGTCGGCGAGTTGCTGCAGGGTCTTCAACAGCCTGAGGGGTGACTCATAGAAAACCATCGTCAGCGGCTGGTCCTTGAGCTGGTCGAGGCGGCTCTGGCGGCCCTTCTTCTGCGGCAGGAAACCCTCAAACACAAATCGGTCGCACGGCAGGCCCGAGTTGACCAGTGCCGGCACAAATGCTGTGGCTCCGGGCAGGGTCTCGACCTCGACACCGTGGCGGCGGCACTCGCGTGAGAGCAGGAAGCCCGGGTCACTGATGCCCGGTGTGCCCGCGTCGCTGATGAGGGCCATCACCTTGCCCGCCATGAGCTGCTCGACCACACTGGCTGCCGCCTCGTGCTCGTTGAACTTGTGGTGGCTGCGCGTGGGGGTGCCGATGCCGAAGTGCTTGAGCAGCACACCGCTGGTGCGGGTGTCCTCGGCAAGTATCAGGTCCACACTGTTCAGCACCTCGATGGCACGGGGTGTCATGTCGGAGAGGTTGCCGACGGGCGTGGGTACTATGTAAAGCTTACCTGCCATGGGCTGGAATGCCTCACTTCTGGAAATGGTTGCGGACGATGGCCATAAAGTCCTTGACGACCTCGTTCTCGCGGTCCCAGTTCAACTGGCTGTAGAAGTACAGCTCGGCGTTGCCGTAGCTGGTCATCACCTCGATGTGCTCGATGGCGGTGTCCATGGCGTTGGCGCTGCCGGCGAACAGTTCGCGCTGGAAGCGGAAACGGTCGTTCAGCGAGATGGCTTTGCGGATATCCTTGGAGAGGTGGCGCTGCAATTTCTCGTCGACGCGCAGCGGGGCGCTAGGCTCCTCCACCTCGGGGAAGTCGGTGGGTACAGGGGGAATGGGCATCTCCTCCTCGGGTTCCAGCACGGTGTCGTCTTCGGCCTCGATAAACTCGACTTCGATATCCGGGCCGTCTTCGGCCTCGGGCAGGACGTCGGGATCAGGCTCGGGCAGGGGCTGGGCATTGTAGTCGTCAACGGCAGGACTGGCTGCTGCGGCCTCACTGGCGGGAGCAGCAGGAGCAGCGGTGGTGTCCTGGGCGATGTTGAAGGGCGGGGGAGTGGTCGCATGCTGCGGCTCCTCGTAATTCAACTCGAAGACTTCCTTGAATTCCTCGCCGTTGTCGTGCTGCCAGGTCTCGTCGGCATCATAGTCCTCCTCGGGAAGGACATTGTCCTCGGCGGGAACCTCCTCGTCAGCAGGCTGTGCAACGGCGGGAGCCTCCTCGACGGGAGCCTCCTCGTCAGCAGGCTGTGCAACGGCGGGAGCCTCCTCGACGGGAGCGGGTTGTGCAACGGCGGGTGCCTCTTCGGCAGGAGCGGGTTGTGCAACGGGCTCGGGGAAAGCCACGCCGCACATCTCGGCCAGCTCGCGCACTTTGCGCTGGATTTTGTTGGTTATCACTTGGGGCGTGTTCTCCTCACCCAGGCGGCGGGTGACGAGCATCAGTCCTTCAATCTCATAGACATGAGATAGCATTTTCTCTATCGACATGTTCATAATCTTCTGTTTTATTGTGCCTTGGCTGTTTTTAGCCAAGGATTTGCCTTACATTGAACGTGCAAGTTTAGACATTTTTTTTTAAACAGCAACTATTTTCCTTCGAAAAGATTGCAAAGGAAGGTGCCAATCTGTTCCCTGATGCCGGCCTGGGAGCAGGTGAAATTGTTGACCAGCACGGCAAAGGCATAGTGGGGTTCCTGGGCGGGATAATAGCCCACATAGCACTGCACGTGGCGCATGCTTCCCGACTTGAGCACGATCAGGTCGCTCAGGGGATTTTCCTTTAGGGTCTTGCCGGCACGTCCGGCGGCTGTGGGCATGAGGTCGCACAGGCGCACGCCGTCAAAGCGGCGGTGGGCCATCATCGAGAGCATCTCGCCAAAGAAACTCACGGGAGCCTTGTTGGCCCTTGCCAGGCCGCTGCCGTCGTGCATGAACAGGGACTCGGCACTCACGCCTTGCTGTTCCAGCCAGCGCTTGACGGCATCCACACCGACGGCGTCAAGGTTAGAGGGCATGTTCTCCTGGCCCTTCATTTCCCATTCGCGGGTACCGATGGCGCGCAGCAGGGCGTGGGCAAACATGTTGTCGCTGCGGTCCAACAGCGAGGTGATGATCTCGGTCAGCTCGGGCGACTTGTGTAGCACGAGCAAGGTCTGGGTGGCGCCATCCAGCTTGTCGCGCACCTCAACGTTGTAGTCGTAACGGACGCTGGGGGCCTTTAACAATGCCCGCTCCACACTGTCGACCAGCATGGGTGCAGGGGTGGGGTTGGCATAGGTGTCGCTATAGCTCCTGCCTGTGGTCTCGCCAGTGAGCACCAGGGCGGGCAGGCTGTAATTCAGGTAGGGGGTAATGGCGTTGCGTCCACGGCTGCCACGGCAGCGGCTCACCACCTTGAGCCCAGGCACTGCAGGGCTGAACGAGGACTGCGCCACGCGGCCGCGGGAGTCGAGGGTGTAGGAGATGGTGACAAGGTTGTCATGGAAACTCAAGCCATGGACAGCTGTGCCGTAATCGTAGGCCAGGTCGCCCACATCCCAAGTCAGGTCAAAGTAGGGGTAGGCATAGAGGCTGTCGTCGCCAATGACGGCGCCCTCGACCGACGTGATGCCGCTGGCTTGCAGTGCGGCGATGATCTCATCGACAATGTTGGCCTGGCACGGCAAGAACACCGATCCCAACGTGGGGTCGCCCGTGCCGCGAATCACGATATTGCCCTTGAAGTGGCCGTCCTCGACCACACCGTCGAGATAGACGGGCGTCTCGAAGCGGAAGTGCGGCCCCAGCAGCCCCAGTGCTGCCGACGACACGACGGTCTTCATCGTCGAGGCGGTGATGTTGGCCTGTTCGGGACGGTAGCTGGCAATGGTCTTGGCACTGTCCAGGTCGATGACTGTAACGCCCACCGATGCATAGCGCAACGAGCTGTGTGACACAAACTTGTCGACCGCTTCCTGAGCAGTGTAAGCCCTTAGCTGCAGGGCAGTGGTCAGGGCGAGTGCAAGAATCGCGAGGGTTGAGATGGTTCTGTTCATATTATATAATGTGTAGTATTATTTTGAGTTAATGCCGGGTCCGCTTCATATAGCGGCGCCAGGAATAGGGGCGGCGTGAACGCAGGTAATCCAGATTGCGCTGGTTAGCATAGGCCTCACGCTCAAACGAGATGTTGCGGTAAGCGTTGCCGCGCATGGGCAGTCGCACCAGCCACTCCACCACATAGGCCATGTAGAAGAACACAAACAGCATCTCGCGCTGCTGCGCAGTGTGGATGCGCTCGTGGTTCATCAGCTCATTGCTCAGGTACACGCCCGGATGCACAAACAATACACCCATCAGGTTGATGGCCGTAAAGCCGCGGAAAGGCAATATGCTGGTACGGACAATTTTCACGGGCGCAAAGTTACAATAAATTTTTAGTTTTTGCCTCTTGCTCTATGGCTTCGGGTCGTCAAGAGGCTATTTTCGTGGGTAGAAGTAAGGGCGTTTTTGGGTGTATTTGCCCTAAAAACACCTAAAAAAGAAGCCAAAAATAGTGATTTGTCGCGTTTTGTGATGGGATTTTAACTAAAATGATGTATTTTTGTCGGTTGAAATAACCAAAAAACAGCTTGATTAGAGAATTATGGAGAGAGTCGTAAAAGTTTTGGCTTTGGCCTTTTTATATGTTATTGCAGTTTCGGTGGTGGAATTGGTAGGATTCTATCATCCGTTTTTCTGGACATATAGCGCGGTGTTTGCTGCCGTTCTTGCTGCATGGCCCTACTTCAAGCTGTGCCAATCCCATCCCATGCCCGGCATGGCCATCCTGTGTGCCGTCTTGCTGCTGATGGTCAATTTCATCTTTGGCCAGGGGCATGAGTATTTTGCGCTGGGTTGTGTCGTCCTGGGCTGCATTGCCGAGGGCTTGCGCAAGCTTTTCGGCAACTATCGCGGTGCCAAGGGCGTGATTACGAGCTACGTGGTCTTGTCGCTCATCCCCTTCACCAAGAGTATTGTGCTGTGGATTGATTATGACACGGCAATGGAGCTGATTATCAGCAATATGGGCGATATTTATGCTGCCGTCATGGGCCGCATGCTCTCCAAGTACATGTTCATGGCTATGGTGGCGCTCACGGTAGTCTTTGCCTTCATCACCATCTGGATGCTCACCCGCAACTGGCATCCGCGTGATAACAGGTACGACTACGTGGATTAAGTCGTCCCTTCACGATTCCCGTTAAGTAATAAGTTTTTGATTATCGGTGCTCTGCCGGTGTGGTGGCCCTTTGGCCGTCACTCGGCCTTGAGCTGTACCGGTGTGGGCGAGGGCGTGATGATTTCGCCTTCAATCTCCTTGTCGATGGACTCGAACTTGCTGTGCTGGCTCTTGTACTCGGGCACAAACTCCTTCATGGCGTAAATCATGCCGTGGATGTCACCTGCGTTAGCCAGTTGGATGATCCTCTCGATATTGTCGCACACGTCCTTGTAATCATAGGTCTTGACCTTGGCGATCATGATCTTCTTGTTGACGGTGGCGGTGGTCTTCTCCTTGTCGTTGAGCAGCTCCTCGTAGAGCTTCTCACCGGGACGCAGTCCGATTTCCTCGATCTTGATGTCCACGTCGGGCTTGAGGCCGGCCAGCGCGATCATGCGGCGTGCCATGTCATAGATCTTGACAGGCTCACCCATATCAAAGATGTAAATCTCGCCACCGCTGCCCATGCAGCCGGCTTCGAGCACGAGCGAGCAGGCCTCGGGGATGGTCATGAAGTAGCGGATAATCTCCTTGTGGGTCACGGTCACGGGGCCGCCAGCCGCAATCTGCTTGCGGAACAGGGGAATTACCGAACCGTTGCTGCCCAGCACGTTGCCAAAACGTGTGGTGATGAACTGCGTCTTCTTGCCCTGCTTGCTGGCCTCGAAGAACAGCGACTGGCAATAAATCTCGGCCAGACGCTTGGTGCAACCCATCACGTTGGTGGGGTTTACCGCCTTGTCGGTCGAGATCATCACAAACTTGTACACGCCATATTTCAATGCCAGGTCGGCCACGTTGCGCGTGCCCATCACGTTGGCCAGAATGGCCTCGGTGGGGTTGATTTCCATCATCGGCACGTGCTTGTAGGCGGCAGCATGGAAGACATAGCGCGGGCGGAACTTGGCGAAGGCCTCCTCAACGCGGGCACGGTTGCGCACGTCGCCCATGATGAGCTCGATGTCGGCATTGGGATGGTTCTTCTTCATCTCCAGCGAGATGTCGTGCATGGGCGTCTCGGCCTGGTCAAACAGCACAATCTTGCTGGCGCCGTAGTTGGCCACCTGATTGACAATCTCGCTGCCGATTGAGCCGCAGGCACCGGTGATGAGCACACAGGCACCGTTGATGTGCTCCTTGACGAGCGGATTGTTCAGCACGATGGGGTCGCGGCCCAGCAGGTCCTCGATCTGGACCTCTTTAATAAAGGTGGAGATGTTGGTGTCGGATTCCTTGTCCTGTTCAAACTCGGCTACCTTGTTCATCGCCAGCAGGGAGATGTCGTTCTTGATGAAGTAGTCGGCAAATCCGCTGGACATCAGGTTGTTGCTCTTGGCGTCAAAAATCAGGGCGTCGATATCGTTCTTGGCAAACACCTCGACCATGTTCGACGGGTCAAAGCGATAGACCTTGAAGCCGTTGATCTCGGTGTTGTCCTGTCCCGACTTGATGCTGAGCAGTCCCACGGGCAGGTATTTGCCGCCAATCTCGCCCTTGAGCGCGTTGGCCAGGAATACCGACCCGAACGAGGTACCCAGCACGAGCACGCGTTTGCGCCCCTTGGTGGCGCTGTTCATGCGCATGTACAAGTACTTGATACACAATCGCTCAATCATCATCAGCGAGAACGTCAACGCACCGATGACCAGGATGTCCCAGAACTTGAGACTGGTCGAGTCCCAAAGGACAAGTCTCACGACATTGATGCCCACCAGTATCGCGATCGATACCGCGACGACCATAAAGATGCGGTACAGGTCCTCGATGACCGATAGCCTGATGACGCAGGTGTAACTCTTGGAAATATAGCTGACGAGGAAATATACAATCAATACCAGAGCGCCGTTGATGAGGATGTCGGTGCGTCCTGTAACGGCCCCTGTCGAGTACATGCCGGCCACGACTGTTGTCACAAAACAGGCCAGAACAATGAGCATGTCAAGCATCAGGATGATCCATCGAGGTGTCGATTTGACCTTAAATGTACGGAACAACCTCAGGTTCAATATATTGTCTATGATCCGATCTATCATAATTATCTTATGTGTTCATGTGCCTGATTAATAGGGTTTTAGCTAAGCTTTTGTAATGAAAAACTATAGTATAGGGCCTAATTTCAGGATTACAAAAGTAACTATTTATTTTCAATTAACAACAATCTGTCGAAAAAATCGTTACAATCAAAAAATATAGCCCCAAATCATTTGAATAAGCGATAAAATGCGTAACTTTGCAAGTTTGAAACAAGGAATTAAAGTAATGTGCGACATTTTTCATGGAATTAAGACGCTCGCCGTGGTGGCCAGTTGTCTGATAATGACGGTATTATGTTCTTCGTGCTTTGGCGATGAACCTGACGGTTGTGAGGCCGATATCGAAACCGTTACCTTGCATGTGAACAACCCTGGGGAATTCTTTTTCCAGGCGACCGATTCATTGCAGACGGTGTTTTCGACCGACAGCGTCATCACTTTTGCCGTGCGTGGCGATGCCGATGTGACGGCCTTATCGCCCGTGCTCACCTTATCGCCCGGTGCCACGGTGAGCCCCGCCAGTGGCAGTACCCATGACTTCTCGAATGGCCCCGTGACCTATACCGTGACGTCACAGGACGGCAAGTGGCATCGCAACTACCGCGTGAACATCGTCCCCACGATGGTGACCGTTACCGACACGTTGCGCTACGACTTTGAGCACTACGAGTTGGAGACCGCCACCCAGCGCTACTACATGTGGCACAATCTGCTGCCCGACGGCACGCTGGGCAACGACTGGGCCACCGCCAACGCCGGTTACCGCATCTCGATGAGCACCGCTGCACCCATGGACTATCCCACCACGCCGCTGGCCCAGGGCTATGACGGAGCTGCCGTATGCCTGATGACCCGCGACACGGGCCCCTTTGGCCGCATGGCCAATAAGCGTCTGGCCGCAGGCAATATGTTCCTGGGCACCTTCGACATCAGGATCGCGATGAGCGACCACCTGCACGCCACCCGTTTCGGCATCCCGTTCACCGACCGTCCCGACCATTTCACGGGTTACTATACCTATGAGCCCGGTCCCACGGTGCAGGACTTCAACGGCAATCCCATTGCTGGTCGTACCGACTCGGCCTCGGTCTATGCGGTCTTCTACCGCAATCATGACGCCGACGGCAACGAGGTGGTGCTCTATGGCGACAATGTGCTGTCGAGCGACCTGCTCGTGGCCGTTGCCAACCTGGGTTATGTAAAGCCCACGACAACGTGGACCGCATGGGACGTGAAGTTTGAATACCGCCAGGAAGTTGACGAGCAGCTGCTTGCCAACCGCGGCTACAGCCTGTCCATCGTGTTCTCGTCGAGCGCTAGCGGAGGCGACTTCATTGGTGCCATCGGCAGCAGGCTGTGCGTGGACAAGGTGAGACTCATCTGCACGCATGAAGAATGAACCCGCACAACAAAACATTGACATCAAAATGACTATCAAGAGAATCATAACCGCCGCACTATTCATTGCCGTCATGGCCCTGGGCATGAACGCCTCGGTGCTCGACAGCGTCCACTATGACGTTCGCCTGGGCTATGCTTTGGGCGGTACCATACCCTCACACATCGGCAAGGAAATCAGGGGCATCAACAGCTACCGTCCCGGCTTTAACTTCACCGTCGCTGCCGAGGCCACCTATTCGTTCAATGAGCATTGGGCGCTGCACTCGGGACTGCGCTTCGAGTTGGGTGGCATGGATGCCGACAGCCGCGTTAAGAACTACGACATCGAGGTCGTGCGTGGCGACGAGTCGCTCAGTGGCATCTTCAACGGCAATGTGCGCATCAAGAGCGCGCAACGCCGCATCACCTTACCCATCCAGGCCCAGTACAACGTCAACGGGAAGTTGGCCGTGCGTGGCGGCTTCTTCATGGGCTGGCTCACCAACCGCCGCTTCTGGGGATGGGCCTATGACGGCTACTTGCGCGAGGGCACACCCGTGGGGCCCAAGATTGAAATGGGCTCGGAGCCTGGCGACCGCGGCGACTTTGACTTCGACGCCAACATGCGTCACATGCAGTGGGGCCTCGACGTGGGCGCCGACTGGCGATTCACTCATCGATGGGGCGCCTTTGTCGAGTTGACCTACGGCTTCAGCAACATCTTCAAGAGCGACTTCCACTCTGTCATGCCGTTGCGGCCCCTTTATGGCGCCTTGGGAGTCTCCTATCGCATTAAATAACATTATTATAAACAAACTCTTTTTTAAACTCATTTATTAAAAATGAAGAATTCAATTCTCACCCTTTTGTTGGCACTGACGACCGTGTTGGCCCTCAATGCCGAGACTTTTACCGGCAATATCGTTGTCAACCGTAACGGCCAGACCTACAACTCGGTTGTGACGGTCACCGCTACCCAGCAGGCCGACGGTTTGAGCACCCTCGTTCTGCAGGTGCCCTTGTTCGGCACAATGACTATGACCGACGTCCCCTCGTCCTACCGCCGTGGCGTTACCGTCTATAGCGCCGTGCGTGACGTGAACACCAACTTCGGTGTGATGACCACTACCGTTTTTGCCCGCACCTATGACGGCATGATGGCTGCCAACGTGTCCATTCCCGCCCAGAACGCCACCATGTGGTTCAACACCGTGGGCGACTACTTCCAGCTGCCCAACAGCGATATGGAGTCCTGGACCAACGCTTACGGCGAGCCCGACCGCTGGCACGGCTTCAAGACTGCCACCGGCACCTATGCCGGCATGTCTTCAGGCTTGGTTTCACTCGACCAGAGCGATGATGTGCGCGAGGGAGCTACAGGTCACAGCGCTGTGATGACGGCCGGCTCGGTATTGACAGCTATTGCCAACGGCACGATGACCAATGGCCGCCTTAATGCAGGCTCGCCGTTTGCCACCAGCACCGCCAACCATGCTGAGATGGACATGGCCAATGGCACTGACGATTTCTACATGCCCTTGCATGCCAAGCCCGACAAGTTCAACGTGTGGTTGAAATATACCAATTCTAATTCCAACCACAAGGCGAGTGTGAGCGTCAAGACCTTTGACGGCACCTATTATCAGGAGCCTACCGACAAGACTTACACCAACCTCTCGGGTAGCATCGTGGGCGGTCCGATTCCCGCTGGCGACTGGACCTTCTATTCCTTCCCCTTTGATTACGCCAGCTATGCTGCCAATGGCGCTGCCAGCGAAGCCATCTTCGTTACCTTCTCGACCAACGGCACGCCCGGTCAGGGTAACAAGGGCGATAAGCTCTATGTCGATGACATGGAACTGGTTTACTTGGCCGAGATGACCGACCTGCGCTATCAGCACGTGACCATCGAGGGCTGGAATCCCGCCGTGACCGAATACAACATCCAGATGGCCAGCGTGCCCAACCTTGACGACTTCGACGCCACAGTAACTGGCGAGAGCGCTCTTGTACTCAAATCGATGGAGCAGAATGCCGATGGCACCTACCGCATCGCCATCAGCGCCATTCCTGCCGACTTGCAGGCTGCCACTTGCTACGTCATCAACGTGACTGTGGCCAGCTTCATCAAGGGTGACGTCAACAACGACGGTGCCGTCAACATCAGCGATGTGACCGTTCTGATTGACTACCTGCTGAAGGGCAGTGGCGAAATCAACATGCAGACTGCCGATTTCGACAACTCCGGCTCCATCAACATCAGCGATGTGACCGACCTGATCGACTACCTGTTGTCTGGACATTAATCATCGAATCACACATAATTAAGAATTGCAATGAAAAAATTATTTGTAATGATGGCAGCCCTGTGCTGCGCAATGGCAATGACTGCCACGACCTATACCAGCCACCTCAAGGTGACCATCAACGGCACCAGTGCCGAGCAGGATCAAGTGCCCGTCGAGGTCGTTGAGGATGATGCAACTTACACCTTGACGCTCAAGAACTTCGTGCTTGTTGTCGAGGGTATTCCCATGCCTGTAGGCAACATCGAGGTTGCTGGTGTTAAGGGCATTGACGAGTTTGGTTACACCACGATTATGTTCAATTCGCCCATCGCCATCACCCCTGGTGATGACCCCAATTATGACTTCTGGATGGGTCCCGATCTGGGCGAGGTGCCTCTTGACATGGTTGCCCGTTTCACCGATGACGCCCTGAGTGCCAACATCGACATCAATCTCGCGTTGCTGGGCCAGGTGATCGGCGTACAGCTCTTTGGTGTCGTTCCTGCTGCCAAGGAGGGTGACGTGAACCGCGACGGTGAGGTCAACATCGCCGATGTCAACAGGATTATCGAAATCATCCTGTCCGATTAATCCCGTTCGTTCAGGATATAGAAAAACAGAGAAGCGGCAGCCACAAGCTGTCGCTTCTCTATTATATTGTGCAGATGTGTGTCACTTGAGCGGTTCCATGTGGATGGTGATATGGGTCTGTGGCCCAAAGCGCTCCCTGAGGCGCTGCTCGATGGCGGTGGCGCGATCGTGGGCCGCGTTGAGCGACGCGTTGCCGTCCATGCGCACGTGGGCTTCGATGGCAAAACGGTTGCCGATGCGGCGGGTGCGCAGGTTGTGCGGCTCGCTCACATCGGGGAAGGAGCGGATGATGTCTTCGATTTCCTGCTCGATCTCGCCCGAGAGTGACGACTCGGTGAGTTCGCCTACGCTCGAGCGCATCAGGTCGACGGAAACTTTGACCAGCATTGCGCCCACGACTACCGAGGCCAGCGGGTCGAGCACCGTCCAGCGGTTGCCCAGCAGGATGGCGCCGCCGATGCCCACTGTGGTCCCTATCGACGACAGGGCGTCGCTGCGGTGATGCCATGCGTTGGCCACCAGGGCCTGCGAGTCGAGGCGTTTGCCGCTCCTCACGGTGTAGTGGTACAGGATTTCCTTGACCAGGATTGAGATGATGGCCGCTGCCAGTGCGAGCCATCCCGGTGCTGCTAGCTGCTTGCCGCCCGCCCAGTCGATGAGCTTGGCAACGCCCGACACAATGATGCCCGTTGCCGCCGCAATCAGTGCCAACCCGATGATGAACGTCGCAAAGGTCTCATACTTGCCGTGCCCGTAGTCATGGTCCTTGTCCTGAGGCTTGGCGCTCACATGGACAAAGGCGAGCACGATGACGTCGGTGATGAAATCCGAGAGCGAGTGCACGGCATCGGCTATCATTGCCGAGCTATGGCCCATCACACCAGCGATGAACTTGAAGGTCAGCAGCGCCACATTGCCTGCACTGCCCACCAGCGTCACCTTGTATATTTCCTTCTCGCGACTCATAGTTGTCGCAAAGGTAGCCCTTTTACTTAAACCTGCCAACTTACACGCTAAAAAACCGTGTCCCCGCCGATGGACCTCGGCAGGGACACGGTATATTGTCAGGAAGATTGCGTTACTGCTTACAGATAGGGCTGTATCACATTGTCATCCACACGGGTGAATGTGGGTTCATCTTCGCCAAGAAGAAGCTTCAGTTTGTCGCCCTGCACTGAATATTCGCATTCGGAGGGGCAGAGGTAGAGGTCGGTCTTGGGGTTGGAATCCAAGGTGACTATCAACTTCGTCCCCGATACGGTATATGTTCCGTTAGCAACAGCAACGGTGGGCTTAAGGCCTTGGGGCGTAATCATATTAGTTCTCCACACATAATGAAATTTACCGTCTTTGGTGAATTGATAATAGACATCCCAATCATTAGATTCATGATCGTGTTGCCAGGTCCCAACGATGCCAGGAACCTTGGGTTCGTCGTCATTGCCACAGGCGGTAAAACCAACGCTAAGCAAGGCCAGCAGCATGACCATCAATGAATAAATGTACTTTTTCATTGATGGATTTAAGCAATCTTTAAAATTTGCGTAATTCGTAGTTTTAAATTAACTCCTCATGTAGGCGGCCTGATCGGCGGGGTTGAAGTTGCCGATGAAGCGTGCGTGGCGTGCAACCTCGGCCTCACCCATGTTGACATAGACCTTGGCGCTGTCCATGAACAGGTCGGGCTCGTTGCTGGCGTCACCGATGAGCAGGTAACCCATGATGATGTGACCGAGCATCTCGACCAGGCGACGTGCGTGGAAGGTGATGTACTCGGGATTCTCCACAGCCTGTACCTTGGCGAAGGTTTCCTCGTACATGGCGGTCATGGCCTCGAGCTTAGCCCGCATGGGAGCAACGGCCTCGCTGTACTCGCGGGTGGCATACTCCTTGATCTGGTTCAGATAGGTGCCCGTGGTGACGTGGCGGATGGCAGCAACCACCTGCAACTGGGTCGTACCCTCATAGATGCTGGTGATGCGGGCGTCACGGTAGATGCGCTCACAGGCGTAGTCGCGCATGAAACCGCTACCACCGTGAATCTGCACGCAGTCATAGGCGTTCTGGTTGCAGAACTCGCTCGTCATGCCCTTGGCCAGCGGGGTGAAGGCGTCGGCCAGGCGGTTATAGGCCTTCATGGTCTTGCGCTCCTCGGGGGTGAGGGTGCGTTCACGGCTGATGGCCTCCAG
>JAEEGI010005297.1_pt1 | contig 29714 bp, 22 predicted proteins | sample 8958751 | NCBI WGS metagenome assembly JAEEGI01 (sample SAMN16246545, study PRJNA631951) | gut metagenome | biome: gut microbiome; feature: rumen; material: KS-attached | host: Bos | place: Iran: Karaj | collected 2018-10 | reverse complement strand
GAGGTGGCGGAAGCTGCCCGTAAGGCAGGACTTAAATTTTAAATGGAATTATGGTTAATAGAGTAAAAAAAGGAAACGATATCGAACTTAAAGATCGATTGGTTGCTATTAATCGTGTTACTAAAGTAACAAAGGGTGGTAGAACTTTCACTTTCGCAGCTATTGTCGTCGTTGGAGACGGAAAAGGGATCGTTGGATACGGACTCGGTAAAGCCGGGGAAGTCACTGCCGCTATCGAGAAAGGTGTCGAATCTGCTAAGAAAAATCTAGTCAGAGTCCCTATCATCAACGGTTCTGTGCCACACGAGGCTTACGGCAAATTTGGAGGAGCTAAAGTTCTCATCATGCCGGCTGCAGAAGGTACAGGAGTTGTTGCGGGAGGTGCAATGCGTCAAGTTTTTGAAAGCGTCGGCATCACTGATGTCCTGGCAAAGTCTAAAGGATCATCAAACCCACACAACCTTGTGAAGGCAACTATCCAGACACTGGCTAATATGAGGGATCCTAAGGCGGTAGCTAACGACAGAGGAATTAGTCTTACTAAAGTTTTCAATGGATAAGAAGGAGGACTACTTATGGCAACTATCAAAATCAAACAGGTGAAAAGCCGCAACAACAGGCCTATCGACCAAAAAAGAACACTCGACTCTCTCGGACTCAATAAAATCAACAAGGTCGTTGAGAGAGAAGACACACCTACACTCAGAGGTATGATCAGGAAAGTGCAGCACCTCGTACAGATTATCGACTGATCAGTGTTTAGTATCTAGTTTTAACGTGTAAATTTTATACAAATGGAATTATATAATTTAAAACCAGCTGAAGGTTCTACGCACAACAGCAAACGCGTCGGAAGAGGATACGGATCAGGGAAAGGCCGTACTTCAACACGCGGACATAAGGGTGCGAAGGCGCGTTCCGGTTACTCAAAAAAAATCGGTTTCGAAGGTGGACAGATGCCGCTTCAGAGAAGGGTTCCTAAGTTCGGATTCAAGAACATCAACAGGGTGGAATATAAAGCCATCAACCTTTCGACTATTCAGGCTCTTGCCGACGCCAAGAATCTAGAGCGTGTCACCATAGAAGACTTGATTGCAGCAGGATACATCAACAAGCACCAGCTTGTCAAGGTTCTTGGAAACGGTGAGCTCACTTCCAAAATCGAGGTCGTGGCTCATGCTTTCTCAAAGACAGCTGAAGCTGCAATTACTGAAAAGGGAGGTAACGCTGTAAAGTTGTAAAACGCTGGAACAATGAAAAAGTTTAGTGAATTAAAATTAATTAAGACTATCACGAATATTTGGCATATCGAGGAGCTTAGAACCAGGCTGCTCATCACACTTGGGCTTACTGCCGTGTATCTCTTCGGATGTCAAATTGTGCTGCCTGGTGTCGACAGAAATGCCATCAAGGAAGCTATGCATAATCAGACAAGTGAGGGACTAATGGCATTGCTTAATATGTTCACTGGTGGAGCTTTTGAGAAAGCGTCTATCTTTGGACTTGGTATCATGCCTTATATCTCGGCTTCTATCGTTATGCAACTTCTAGGACTCGTGGTGCCTTATTTCCAGAAAATGCAACGAGAAGGGGAAAGCGGACGAAGGAAAATCAACCAATACACGCGCTATCTCACTGTTCTGATTCTCCTTGTACAAGGACCTTCTTATTTGCTTAACCTCAACATGCAGGTAGGAACACAGGCACTTTATGAGGGAGTCGATTGGACTATGTTCTCCATCACGTCAACCATCATAATGGCTGCGGGTAGTATGTTCGTCCTATGGCTTGGAGAACGTATCACTGACAAGGGCATCGGAAACGGTATTTCCATCATCATTATGATTGGTATCATTGCTGACTTCCCACAAGCATTCGTTCAGGAATTCACCGCCAGAACCAGCTCACAGGGACAAGGAGGACTTGTCATGTTCCTTATTGAAATCGTCGTCTGGTTTGCGGTTATCGCAGCTGCTATCATGCTTGTACAAGGTGTCAGGAGAGTACCAGTGCAGTATGCTAAAAGAGTGGTAGGAAACAGACAGTATGGTGGGGCAAGGCAGTATATTCCCCTTAAACCTTATGCGGCAAATGTGATGCCTATCATTTTCGCTCAGGCCATCATGTTCATTCCTATGTTCATCGGAGGTCTCGTCGGAGGTAAGGAAAGCACTGGAGTCAGACTTCTTAGCGACCCTAGCAGTTGGCTCTACAATTTGATTTTCGCTCTGTTGATCATTTTGTTCACTTACCTTTACACTGCGCTGACAATCAACCCCACGCAGATGGCGGAAGATATGAAGCGTAACAACGGATTCATCCCTGGAGTCAAGCCTGGAAAGAGCACTGCTGAATTCTTGGATAAAATCATGTCTAAAATCACACTGCCAGGATCTCTTTTCCTTGCATTTATAGCTATACTGCCTGTCTTCGCCGGCATGTTTGGTGTGCAGCAGGGATTTGCTAGATTCTTCGGAGGTACGTCGCTTCTCATCCTTGTTGGTGTTGTGCTCGACACTTTACAGCAAATCGAGACTCACCTGCTCATGAGACATTACGATGGTATTCTCGATACAGGAAGAATCCGTGGTTCACATTAATGGAGCCATTTTAAAAGATGATTTATCTTAAAACCGACGATGAGGTGGAACTCCTCAGGGAGGCCAATCTGTTAGTGGCTAGAACCCTGGCCGAAATGGCTAAAATCATTAAGCCAGGAGTCACTACACGACAGTTGGACACCATTGCAGAACAGTTCATAAGGGATCATGGAGCAATCCCTACTTTCAAAGGATTTCCAAACCCTTATGGACAACCTTTTCCGGCCAGCATCTGCACTTCTGTGAATGAACAAGTTGTTCACGGAGTACCAGACGACAAGCCACTCAAAGAAGGAGATATCGTCTCTATTGACTGCGGAACTAAGCTCAACGGATTCTGTGGAGACTCTTGCTACACGTTCGAAGTGGGCGAAGTTGACACACAGGTACACAAGCTGCTCGTCACCACGAAAGAAGCTCTTTACATGGGAATTGAGCAGGCTGTCGTTGGACATAGACTGGGAGATGTTTCCTACGCAGTTCAACAACATTGTACCAAAAACGGATACGGTGTTGTAAGAGAGTTTGTCGGACATGGCATTGGAAAGGATATGCACGAGGAACCACAAGTTCCTAACTATGGGAAAAGAGGTAACGGACTATTACTTAAAAGTGGACTCTGTATTGCTATCGAACCCATGATTACTATGGGCGACCATAAAATCTATCTCGACGAAGATAAATGGACTGTGCACACTAGAGACCATAAACCGGCTGCACATTTCGAGCATACTGTTTGCGTTCGCAAAGGAAAAGCTGATATTCTCTCATCGTTTGAATTTATTGAACAAGTATTAAGAGAAAAATCTATTTAAAATTATGGCTAAACAATCCGCTATTGAACAAGACGGAAAAATTGTGGAAGCTCTCTCAAATGCCATGTTCAGAGTTGAACTCGAGAATGGACATACTATCATTGCTCATATCTCCGGTAAAATGAGAATGCACTACATTAAAATTCTTCCAGGCGACAAAATAAAGGTTGAAATGTCGCCATACGACCTCTCTAAAGGGAGAATCGTTTTTAGATACAAGTAAAGAAATCTGTTCATTTCTTAACGACAAAACTCGCTTATATGAAAACTAAAGCATCTTTGAAAAAACGTACACCTGACTGCGTGATCGTTAGACGTAAGGGACGTTTGTTTGTAATAAACAAGAAGAACCCTAAATTCAAGGTTCGTCAGGGTTAATTCTGTTGTTAAATAAATATTTGAATATATGGCAATAAGAATTGTTGGTGTGGACCTCCCACAAAATAAGAGAGGAGAAATTGCGTTGACATACATCTTTGGTATCGGACGCAGCAGCTCAGCCAAAATCCTTGAGAAGGCTGGAGTGGATAAAGATATTAAAGTCAAAGACTGGACCGACGAGCAGGCTGGAAAAATTCGTTCCGTTATTTCTGCTGAATACAAGGTCGAGGGTGACCTAAGGTCAGAAATACAGCTCAACATCAAGCGTCTTATGGATATCGGATGCTATCGTGGTATCAGACACCGTCTTGGACTACCTGTAAGAGGACAGAGCACTAAAAATAATGCTCGTACCAGAAAAGGTAAGAAGAAGACTGTCGCTAATAAGAAAAAGGCTACTAAATAATTAACGGATATGGCAAAAAAATCAACCCCTGCTAAGAAGAGAGTGGTTAAAATCAGCGCACAGGGGCAGCTGCATGTCCACTCATCGTTTAATAACATTATCGTCACACTAGCCAACAGCGAAGGACAGGCTATTGCATGGTCATCGGCTGGAAAAATGGGTTTCAGAGGATCTAAAAAGAATACACCCTACGCTGCTCAAATGGCTGCACAGGACTGTGCCAAAGTAGCATACGACCTCGGACTCAGAAAGGTCGTTGCCTATGTCAAAGGACCTGGAAACGGAAGAGAAGCTGCTATTCGTGGTGTGCACGGTGCGGGTATCGAGGTAACTGAAATTGTTGATGTGACACCGCTTCCACACAATGGATGTAGGCCACCTAAAAGAAGAAGAGTTTAATTATTTATCTGGACAAGAAGATTTCATGATTTGGCTGTATCTTTCCTTTCTACAGCCGCGGCTGCTTTGATTCTTCTTGTCGAAAAAAATAAATTTTATGGCAAGATATATTGGCCCTAAAACAAGAATCTCACGTAGGTTCGGTGAGGATATTTTCGGTTCAGGAAAAGTGCTTAAACGCAATTTCCCACCTGGACAGCATGGAAATAACCGGAGAAGAAAACAAACTGAGTATGGTTTGATGCTTGCCGAGAAGCAGAAAGCTAAATACACTTACGGAGTACTTGAAAGACAGTTCCGTAATCTCTTCGAGAAAGCATCGGCTAAAGACGGAGTTACTGGTGAGGTACTACTCCAACTTCTTGAGGCCAGACTCGACAATATGGTTTACAGATTGGGTATGGCACCTACAAGAGCTGCTGCTAGACAGCTTGTCAGCCATAGACATATCACTGTCGATGGACAAGTGGTTAACATCCCCTCATTTACCGTCAAAACAGGACAAATCATTGCGGTGAGAGAGAAATCTAAGTCATTGGAGGTTATCAACAATGCACTGGCTGGATTCAATCATAGCAAATATCCTTGGATTGAATGGGATCAGAACCTGATGGGAGGAAAACTGCTGCATTTACCAGAAAGAGCTGACATCCCAGAGAATATCAAAGAGCAGAAGATAGTCGAGTTGTATTCTAAATAAATCATAATCACAATGGCAGTATTAGCATTTCAAAAACCAGAAAAAGTTATAATGTTGGACTCAACCAATACTTTTGGGAAGTTCGAGTTCAGACCGCTGGAGCCTGGCTTCGGAATCACCGTGGGAAATGCACTGCGGAGAATCCTTTTGTCATCTCTCGAAGGATTTGCTATCAACACCGTTAGAATCAGCGGAGTTGAGCATGAATTCCAAACTGTTCCCGGAGTCAAGGAAGACGTTACCAATATTTTCCTCAATCTCAAACAAGTGAGATTTAGGCAGGCTATAGATGGAGAAGATACTGAAAAGGTCGCTATTTCCATTGCTAACGCAACAGAGTTCAAGGCTGGAGATATTCAGAATTATCTCAGTGGATTTGAAGTGTTAAATGCAGATTTGGTTATTTGCCATTTAGATCCGCGAGCAACTCTTGACATTGAACTCACTATCAACAAAGGTAGAGGATATGTACCAGCCGACGAAAACCGTGAGTTCTGCAAAGAAGTCAACCAGTTGGCTATCGATTCTATCTATACGCCTATCAGAAATGTCAAATTCGCTGTTGAGAATTATCGAGTAGCACAGAAAACCGACTACGAGAAGCTCATTCTCGAAATCACTACCGATGGATCTATTCATCCTAAGGAAGCACTTAAAGAGGCAGCTAAAATTCTCATTTACCACTTTATGCTCTTCTCAGATGAGAAAATCACTCTTGAGAATAATGATTTTGAGCATAATGAGGAATTTGACGAGGAGATTCTGCGTATGAGACAGTTGCTCAAGACCAAACTTGTCGATATGGACCTATCTGTTCGTGCTCTCAATTGTCTGAAGGCGGCAGGTGTGGAAACATTAGGCGATTTGGTGCAATTTAACAAGACAGATTTGCTCAAGTTCCGCAACTTTGGTAAAAAATCACTTACCGAGCTTGATGAACTGCTTGAAAATATGAGCTTGCAGTTCGGAACAGATATTTCCAAGTATAAATTAGACAAAGATTAAAAACAGATGAGACATAATAAGAAATTCAATCATCTCGGTCGTAAGGCATCTCACAGAAAGGCTATGTTGGCTAATATGGCGATTTCTCTCATTGAGCACAAAAGAATTACTACGACCTTGCAGAAGGCGAAAGAACTACGTAAGTATGTGGAGCCTCTGATTAATAAGACTAAAGAAGACTCCACTAATTCCAGACGTGTTGTTTTCAGCTATTTACAGCGCAAAGAAGCTATCATCGAGCTCTTCGGACCTATTGCTGAGAAAGTGGCAGAGAGACCTGGAGGTTACACCAGAATCATCAAACTGGGTAAACGATATGGTGATGCTGCTGATATGGCTTTTATCGAACTCGTTGACTTCGATGAGAACATGGCTAAGGAGACAAAGAAAAAGCGTACACGCCGTTCTTCAAAAAAAACTGCAGCAACTAAGACTGAGGCTCCTGCTGAAAATAAAGAAGAAGCTAAGACTGAAGAACCTGCCCCTAAGGCTGAAGAACCAAAAGCTGAGGATAAGGCAACAGAGGAGGCTGCTGAATAAGTTTTGTATTTACAGTACTTATACCATAATGCAAAAACCGCGTTTTCTGAAAAGAATTCGCGGTTTTCGCTTTTTTTACCTTTATTTTTTCGTTTCTTGGCTATTTTTTTGTAAGTTTGCATTTAATATATAACTACAGACTACAGATACACAATTATTTCTGAATCCTAACTAAATGCAACGACTATTGTGAATCGTGTTTTTGGACTTTTCACGCTATTCTTTTTGAGCTTTTTTTCTAACATGAATGCTCAAAACTGGTATCAGATGCATATCGACTACGATGAGCATGAATGGCTTTTTCCCGTCAATTTCCAACATGTCAGTTTCTTTGACTTCAACAAAGACAATACAAACATTAATGCACACCTCATCGATGCTGACAGCATCGTTGTGCCGTTCTTTCTCGAAAAACAGAACAATTGGACGGCTGTATCTAACGGAATTACACTCTCTGATGAACTTCAGGAATGGGGGAAAAACAAATATAAGGTTTTTGCCATCTATATTACTACAGATGATGGAGCAGACATTCAATCGAAAGAAGAATATAAGCACTGTTATATCTCTGTTGATGCCATGGGCGAATACCCCGACAACTCTTTGCCTGGGCAAATCAGAGGACGGGGCAACTCCACTTGGGAATGGTATCCCAAGAAGCCTTACCGCATCAAATTCGATGTCTCATCGAAAATGTTTGGCATCAAAAAAAATAAAGACTGGGTACTGCTTGCCAACTATCGTGATGTCACGAAAATGATGAATGTATATACCAACATCACGGCACAGTGGATGGGAATACCGTTCACCACACCTGTACGCTTTGCCGAATTGTTCATAAACGGGGAATACAGGGGTGTCTATCAGGTGGCGGAACAGGTCGAAGTGGGAGGAAACAGGGTGGCAATCAACGAAGAGGAAGGACTCCTACTTACCCTGGATGTAGATGACGGACCTCATTATAGCCCCAACGACAACAATTTCTACACCAAAGTTTATGACATGCCCATGCAGGTGAAAAACCCGAAAAACCTCAGTGGAGAAGAGTTGGATGAAGTCAGAGATGAATTTGCTGTGCTGGAAAACGCCATCAAGGCTCACAATTATAAATTGGTGGACTCTCTTATGGATATTGACTCCTATATCCGCATGATACAGTTACAGGAATTTGTCTATAATGTGGAGCTCTCAGCTCCAAGAAGTGTCTTCCTCTTCCGAGACAAAGGTGGAAAATTCACCTTCGGACCAGCATGGGACTGGGATGCGGGGTTCGACTTCAACTGGAGTGACATGTACACAGGGCATACCTTCTTTACTGATTATCGGGAGACCCTACTCGGAACCAGACCTTACGACAGAAACGGAAACTACCAGTGTCCGAAGTTTTTTACCGATATGTTCGGAAGTGGAATGTTCGTTAAACGTTACAAAGAACTTTGGAATCAGGTCGCAGACTCTATCTATATCCGGAACTGGAATGAGACACAGCCTTACATTGACGCACTGCATGAACTTCAGGCAAAACAAACAACTGGATATACGACACCTATAACCCGTGAGACAGATAGATGGCCTCTCAAAGGATTCGACTTTGACACCGAAATAAAGAAGATGATGCGGTGGCTGCGAAACAGACTCAATTACCTTAACCCCATCATCGAGGCGTACCCCGAGCCCGACGATGACGACATCATCATAATTCCAGATGAATACACTATTGCCGGGACGATAGAGAAAGCATACACTCTCCAGTTCTCCAGAGGATATAGCCAATATGTTTCTGTGGAAGTGGATCCGGAGGAAATTGCAGATCTCATTGGAGATGATGCCGAAAATCTCTCTAAGAAAACACTTGAGCTGCTGCCGCTCAATTCCGACGGAACAGTGGGAAACAACACGGCGGCTAAGGAATATGGGGCTTGGTTCGACCAGAATGGGGACACGAATCAATGGGCAAACGGTCATGTATATATCGAGTCGGATGAACTGTTCAACATGGCTTGCGGATGTCATCCCAATAACTGCAGGGGGGGAGATGTGCATACAGTAACGATGCAGTACAGACATCATCCAACTGCTAAGGCGGTTAACCTGAAGGTCACATTCACTATCGAAGGAGGTTGGTCATGGCCGTAATGATAGAACTATTGAAATAAATATCCATTAGAATTATACTTTAAAAACAGAATTGTTAGAACCACTCATCATAATCATTGCGAAATATTAAACTGATGAAACGAATGAAAAGATTCTTGATGATAATGTTGCTTGCAGTTGTGGCTTTCCCGGCATGGGCTGAAGATGAAGACAACTACGAGCTTTATCTGGTTGATAGCGTTGGTAAATATACCGCTGTGGGATATGCGGATCTCAGGTGTCTAAGCTTCAGACAGGCTAGGGAAGACCTCGACGGAGACGGAACTTCATCCTATGAGAATTATATGTGCGCACACTACGCTGACGGAACAACGGCGGATTTTAATCTCAAGGGAATGAAAATCATTCTTTTTGATAAGCAGACCTGTCTGGCTGGAGATGTCAATAGCGACGGAGCGGTCGATATCTCCGACGTTGTGGCTATCATCAACTACATGGCTGGTAATTCATCATACCAGAAAAGACTGTGCGACGTGAATTCTGATTACAGCGTGGATATCTCTGATGTCGTCAACATCATCAACATCATGGCGGGAACACCGGTTTATATCGCAGGAGCTGCACTGCCCCGGAATATTTATGTGGATGTTGCTGCTGACCACAATGTGGTGGTATATAAGTTTGACTATGTGAAGGATATCCTGATTTCAAAATATCAGACCTCGCTTCAGACTCTCGCCGGAAGAAATGATTCTTTGAAAATCGTCAGAAACGACGGGCTCAACGACAATTATCTCATAAGGCAGCTCGACAGCATTTATTTTCAGGCACCGGATTCTCTTATGAGAGCATATCTCGATTATCGCGACAAGAAATTCTCTGCTTATTATCCCACATACGCAGATGATTACAGAAACATTTCCGGGTGGACTACCAGAAATAACTGGCAGCTCGCAAACGTCCATGACCCGACTGTCATGAAAGCGGCAGACGGGTATTTCTATATGTCGCAGACCGATGCGGGATTCGGAAATCCACAGGCGGGAAAGGGACATTTCTATGTCAGAAGGTCCAAGGACCTCATCAGATGGGAGCCTGCAAGCAATTACAATAATTCAATGGTCCTGCCCGAATCTGGACCTGTTTGGCTGCTCGATTCTGTTAATGCCGTCAGAGAGAGAAGAGGGCTGAGTAAGCTCACAAGCCTCACAGGACTTGGATACTGGGCACCATGTATGCGTAAAGTGAACGACAACCTCTATAGAATGTACTACAGTGTTGTCATCGGAAATCACATCAAAACCGGTTCTGCTGAATTCGACGGGAGCTGGGAGGAGCCTGCATGGATCGGACTTGCGGAGACCGATAACCCTGCTTCAGGGAAATGGACGGATAAAGGCGGGGTACTTTGCTCGGCATCCGATAAAAGTAAAACGGCTTATGCTAGAAGCAGCACTTCCGACTACAACGCCTACGCAAGGTTCAATGCCATCGACCCCTCTTTCATTATCACACCGACTGGCGAGCACTGGCTCATCTACGGGTCATGGCACAGCGGAATCGCAGCCATTCAGCTCGACCCCGAGACGGGATTCACAAAAACACCTGTTGGAGACCCGTGGAATATCGGGACCGGACAAACCACAACATACGGAAAACTCATCGCTACCAGAAACAAGTCCAGCAGATGGCAGGGTAGCGAGGGCGCAGAAATTGTCTATAACCCGAAAACAGACTATTATTATCTCTTCCTCGCCTACGACGGGCTTGATGTGCCTTACAACACGAGAGTGGTCAGGTCAAAATATGTCAACGGACCATTCACTGGTATGGACGGAAAGAATGTTACTACTACGGGAGGAGATGCCTTCCCGATTATCACACACCCTTATCAGTTCAACAGTAGCCTCGAACACGACGGATGGGTCGGAATCAGCCACTGTGCCGTATGGGAAGACGGGATGGGAAACTGGTTCTTCTCATCACAGGGCAGAAAACCGAATGATTACTCCGTCAACCCCGACTGGGCTGCGAATGCCATCATGATGGGACATGTCAGACGTATTTACTGGACTGCTGACGGATGGCCGGTTGTCTCCCCGGAAAGATATGGAGGGGTTATCGACGCTCCAATATCACGCGACGACCTGGTCGGAGAATGGGAACTTATCAACCTCGCATATTCGTATGGAAACCAGAAGAAATCAGTTAGCCTTAACATCACGCCATCACCCCTCACTACCGAGGTTGGTAAAAACAGGGTGGTGCTCAAAGGTGCTGTCAACGGAAATGGAACTTTCGACCCCAAAAACAACACCATGAAAATTACACCATCGGGAGGTACGGCATTCACTGTGAACGTGGCACGTGAGCTCGACTGGGAATCAACAAAAAGGGCATCCACTATCGTATTTGCAGGATACCCTTCCCCCACAACCACTTATTGGGCTAAGAAATCAAAACAATAAGGAGTTTTTACTACTATAAATATGTAATATTTACAAGCATTACGGTTTGTCTTTTTGGACTGCAAACCGTAATGCTTTTTTTAAAAATGTAACATTTTTTGTTAAAAATTAAGAGTTATTGCATTCTTGTATCTTAAAATTTGTTTTGTGTCGAAAAATTTTGTTTCTTTGCAAGATATTATGGGTATTTATGCACCTAATGAATACTGACTTTAAAGAAAGGGATATTGACATTTACAGAATGGAAGAATGATAACACCGGTTTATTAATAATCAACAAAACAATAAATAATAACTATCTATTCTAATTTTATGTTGTACAAATCGAAAAGGAAAAGACTGTACAAAGGAGCTCTTATTGGGAGTGCCTTGTGTATTGCAGGCTTGACAATGTTTTCTTGTTCTGATACGTACGACCTGGATACTGAACAGCCTTCCGGGCTCAACACTATCTATGGCTACATGAAAGATCAGGGAAACTTTGAAAATGTACTGCATTTAATCGATGACCTCGGATATACTGAGGTTTTGTCTAAGACGGGTAGTAAAACGCTTTTTGCTGCCAATGACGATGCTTTCAACGAGTTCTACAAGTCCAACGAATGGGGCGTAAAAAACTACAACCAGTTGTCGTTGGCACAGAAGAAACTCCTGCTCAATTCTGCTATGATCGACAACCCCTATCCGACCAGTATGCTTTCAACGGCGGAGGGACCGGTCAAAGGTGAGGTCTGCAGAAGATCATCATCAATGTCTATCTACGACTCTGTGCAGGTCATCAGCACTGCTTCAACGGAACTGCCACAGAACGAGACATGGTTCAACCTCAGAAGCTCACATTCCGAGATTGTGCTCTTCAAGGACAATTCTGCATCCAACCCTATGATCCACTTCACACCGAAGTTCCTCACCTCAGAGCAAATCGAAAGTTCTGATATCGATTTCCTCTACAACGACCCGGCTGGAACACGTCAGTCCGACGACACTTACGTAAACAAGGCAAAGATTGTGGAGACTGAAAACTGTAAGAACGGATTCATTCATGTGGTTGACAGAGTGATTGTGCCGCTCGACAACATGGCGGAGGTCATAAGAAAAGAGAGCAATCTGAGCACATATAGCTCCATTCTTGAACGCTTCTCTGCACCTAGCTACAGCCAGCAGCTTACCTTGGCTTACAACCAGAACAAGGGAACTAATGTCGATTCTGTCTATATTAAGAAGTATTTCTCCGACAGATCGGCAGGGTCAGGATATGATGCGCAGAACCGTCAGACTTACGATGCCGCTGCATACAACCAGATATTCGGTACAGACTATTCTTTTGCCGGTTCTCTTAAGTACGACCCGGGGTGGAACGCTTTCATTCCGGAAATCTTCAACAACCGTACGCCTATGATGGAGGATATGGCTGTAATGCTCGTACCTAACAACGATGCCATGGTTGAATGGTGGAACAACGGAGGTGGTAAGGTTATCAAGGATGCATACGGAACCATTGAGAACACACCTACATCTGTGCTCGCTGAGCTTATCAATGTCAATATGCTCAACTCGCTCATCGCATCCGTTCCTTCCAGATTCAAGACTATTCTCAACGATGCCAACGAGCCGATGGGAGTTACAAGAGAAACTATAGATAAGGTACATCTCGGATGCAATGGTGTGATTTATGAAACCAATAAGGTTTATGCGCCGGCTTCCTATTCATCTGTGCTCTTCCCGGCCGTCATCGACACGGAAAATCTCAATATCATCAAAAACGCTATCGACAACCTCGACTATAAGGCATATCTTAATTCCATGGTGTCAACCTATAGTTTCTTCATCCCGACTAACAACGGACTCCTGACATACGTCGATCCGGTTTCTTACGGAAAAACTACTACTGAGATGTGGGAGTTCCATTTTGACCAGACCAAGACATCTGCACAGCAGATTTATGCCGATGTCTTTGCGTGTGTGAAGGATGAGAACGGACATTGGACCAAGACCGGAGACCGACTAAGACAAATCACAGGGGGTACTGGTAACGCACAAATCAAGAACCGTATGGAGGACATCCTCGACAACATCATCGGTGTGGAGGAAGTGTACGACGGGAAAAAATACATCATTACTAAAGGAAAGAATTTCATTGAAATCGGAGGAACTGCCAATGTGGCTGGATCTATGACCGCTAGTGGAACATGGCAGACTGAAAACGGTGAGCCGTGTGTCGTACAGGAAATCTACAATATGGAGAACGGACGTGCTTACATCGTTGATGGTGTCCTCAGCGGAACCAGATATTCAGTGGCTGACATTCTTGCAGGAAATGAAGACCTCCGCGAGTTCTATAAGATGATGGTAAGTTGTGGACTTCTCGGTATCAGCACATCCGATGGTTACTGCTCTTCTTCACAACATCAGGACAACCAGGAAAACCAGGAACTCGGAATCGTGACACGTGGTAACCTCGTCACTACTTCGGGTACAGGATCCAACCGCAAGACATACTCTTTGTTCAACCAGTTCCACTACACAGTCTATGCACCAACTAATGAGGCAATGCAAAAAGCTTACGCTGCTGGACTGCCAGACCTCGACAGCCTTGCAAGAGCTGAAGCCTATGACTCCGCACACGAGGATGACGGTGCACAGCATGCTGAGGAAGTCATGGCTATCATGAGAGACTTCGTTCGCTATCACGTGCAGAACAACTCCATATACCTCGACAACGGGTTCGCTACGGGTAACTACGAGTCGCTGAAGAACAAGATGGAGCTGACTGAGAAGAATGGGTCTCAGCAGAATCCTGAAACAGGAGCATACTATTGCATCTCAGGAAGCCCTTACCGTATTAATGTCACTAGCGTCAGCCCTACGGCGATGACTGTTAGAGACGCTATGGGCAATACACGGAACATTATCACTTCCGGAGGCCTGTTTAACATGCAGGCACGAGAATACTGGCTCAAAGGTACCAACGTGAACAGTGCCAACTCGCTCGAGAACTCTTCAACCGTAGTTGTGCATGCTATAGACGGACCACTGCTCTATGATGCAGAACAGTTCATTTATGTACCACGTGAGATTATCTCTGATGATTTTTAATTAACGTCGAAAAAACTTTACAACATGAAAAGAATACTGTCATTACTTATGATTTTGTGCCTTTGCACTGTGGCCAGGGCACAGGTGAAGGCGGGCGACGTGATTTCAGGTACCGTTTCCGACGACGTTGAAGGTCTCATGATGGTCAATGTGGTTGAGAAAGACGCTAACAACCGTATTGTGGCGCACGGTACCACTGATATGAACGGTCACTTCTCTTTCCGTATCAACAACCCTAAGAATAAACTCACAATTTCTTACGTCGGATATGAGACTCAGGTCTTGCCTATCGATCGGAAAGTCTATAATATCAAGATGAAGGAAAAAGGTCAGATTCAGGAGGTCGTCATTAAGGCGGTCAGAAAGTCGCAAAGCTCAGGACTGCAAATCCCTGTCACTGAAATTTCCGTGGCGCAGCAGTCCATCAGCATGAAGGAGTTTGAGGGGCTTGCTATGACATCGGTTGATGAGGCACTGCAGGGACGTATCTCAGGTCTCGACATTGTTGCCAATTCCGGTAACCTCGGTGCAGGTACTACTATGCGTCTGCGTGGTGTCAGCACCATCAACGGTAACGCCGACCCGCTCATCGTAGTCAACGGTAACGTATGGACGAACGACGCGAACGCCAACTTCGACTACACCAACGCCAACGAGGAAAAGTTCGCTGAGCTCCTCAACGTTAACCCCGAGGATATCGAGCTCATCACCGTGCTCAAGGACGCTGCTGCTACAGCCATTTGGGGTAGCCAGGGTGCTAACGGTGTAATCGAAATCAAGACAAAGCGTGGACAAAGAGGTAAGACTCAGGTGCAGTACTCTTACCGTCTCACAGGAAACTGGCAGCCGGAAGGATACAAGCTCCTAAATGGTGATGACTACACCATGTATCTCAAGGAGGGTTTCTTCAACACGGCGCTTAACAGTGCGTTCGGTACGAAAGGCAACAGCAATTACATACCGGAAATCAACTACGACAGAGACTTCTCCGAGTTTAATATGTATAACGACAATACAGACTGGAGAAAGGCGGTTAAACAGACTGGATGGCAGCATCAGCATTTCGTTTCATTGATGGGTGGTGGTGAGAAAGCTAACTTCCGTGTTTCCGGTGGTTACGACAACCAGACAAACTCTATCATCAAGCAGCATCTCGACCGTTTCACCACGCGTGTGGCTCTCGACTATTTCGTCAGCGACCGTATCAAGGTCAGCACCAACTTCAACTTCACTTACACGAAGAATAAGAAGAACTACAGGTATAATGGTAACGACCTGCTCGCTATCGCACTGAACAAGATGCCGAACCTCTCCATCTATGAGGAGGACGAAAATGGTAACGACCTCGATCGTTACTACACAATGAACCGCTATATCACCACACCGGTGGCAGCACAGGCTACACACCTTGGAGGACAGTACGATTTGCCTAACCCGGTGGCTATTGCGCACCACGCTAAGGACAACGAGAAGACAATTCAGCTCTCGCCGGAGTTCTTACTTAAATATGAAATCTTGGGCACACATGACGACCAGCACAGATTGACATACGACGGACAGGTGGTGTTCGACATTTATAACAACGATAACTTCTCGTTCTTCCCGGGAACACTCCTTTCGTCAAACTGGTCATCCAACACTTACAACTCATCTTCTAACAGCTCTTATAAGAGTAACTCCATTTCAACTCGTCACTCCCTCACATTCAAACCGCATTTCAAGGCAGAGGGACACTCTTTGCTCGTTTTGCTCCAGGGACGTTTCAATTCCGGTAACTCCACATCACAGAACCAAGGTACCAAGTGGCTGCCTACCAGCTCAATCACAAACACTCTTGCAGGTGGTGCCCTTGAAAGTCTCTCCACTGGTGCCGGTGAATGGAAAGGTGCAGACTTCATCTTGCAGACTCACTATTCATATAAAGGTAAGTATTCGATTACAGCATCTTTACGACATGAGGGTTCAACCAAGTTCGGTAAGGATAAGCGCTGGGGTAACTTCGGTGGTATCTCAGCAAGATGGAACATCTCTGACGAGAAATTCCTGGAGAAGGCAAAATGGCTCGACATGTTGTCAATTCACCCGTCATGGGGTGTCAACGGACGTGCACCAGGATCTGAGGGTACTTTCTACAGCAAATACTCCACAGGGGGCAACTATATGAATGAGGGTACCATGTATCCGAACAACATACGACTCTCTGACCTCAAATGGGAAGAGACTGAGGAATACAACCTTGGATTCGACTTCGGATTCTTCAATAAAATCTCCGGAGACCTCTCTATTTACCACAAGAAGACGCATGACCTGCTCATGGCTAACCGCTCCATCCCTTCATCATCAGGATTCACGTCTCTGTCTTGGCAGAATGTCGGTGAGATGAAGAACAACGGATGGGAGTTCAATATCAACGGACATGATGTCATCAAGACCAAAAAGTTTGGCATGGACTTCAACATTACGTTTGCAAATAACCGCAACGAAATCACAAAGATGGATCCGACTGTCATCGAGAGCCTCAATGCTGAGTTCGACTACAAAAACGGAAGCTACCTCTCACGTGTGCAGGTGAACAACCCGCTTGGTTCCATCTACGGATTTAGATATAAGGGAGTTTATCAGTATTCCGACTATAGCCCCGAGGAAATCAAGGGTGTCAGCGGACCTAATGCGCCGGTTGCACGGAATGCCAACGGAGAGGTAATCCTCAACGCTATCGGCAACACCAAGTTCATGTATTTTGACTATGAGGGACAGCGATACAAGTTTGTCGGTGGTGACGCTATCTATGAGGACATCAACCACGACGGTAACATCAATGAGCTTGACATCGTTTATCTTGGATCATCACTCCCTAAGCTCACCGGTGGTTTCGGTGTGAAATTCAGATACGACCAGTTTGCTGTGAATATACAGTTTAACTACAGATACGGCAACAAGGCCATTAACTATGCTAGAATGGGACTTGAGAACATGTCATCTATCAACAACCAGAGCCGCGCCGTCAACTGGAGATGGCACAATGAAGGTGACAACTTCGAGAACATGCTGCCAAGAGCGTATATGCACTACACGCTGGGAGGAACCAACTACACGGCTTACAACTACCTCGGTAGTGACCGCTATGTAGAAGATGCTTCTTTCATCCGTCTGAACTATATGCAGTTCTCCTACAACTTCAACCCGAAGCTCCTCAAGCAGTGGGGTATGAGCTCCCTAAGACTCAACCTCACACTTAACAACCTCTTAATCATCACCAAGTATTCAGGAGCCGACCCGGAAATCGTACAGGCTGGTTATGCGCCCGCTGGTGACAATTCACGTACGCCACGCTCTAAATCGTTCACACTCGGTGCAACTGTTGCATTCTAATATTATATAAGGTATGAAAAAGATAAAGAATATTATAAAGACTTTGGCGATTGCCCTAATCGCAGGGGCTGCATGTGTTTCGTGCGACCTTGACCTTTTACCGTTGAACGACGTGGTGCTCGAGAACTTCTGGAAGGACAAGAGCGACGTTGACAACGTGCTCAGATCATGCTATTATGGTATGCAGAGTGATTATCTCACACAGGTCATCACCTGGGGAGAGGTAAGGTCTGATAATACCGATATGGGAGAAGATGTGCCCGACTGGCTCAAACAGATACTTAAGGGTAACTTGAAACAGACCAATAAGGCATGCGACTGGGCTCCACTCTATACCGTCATCAACCGCTGTAACACTGTCCTTTTCTATGCACCACAAGTGGCTGAGGAAGACCCTAACTACACCGAGTCTGACTTACGTGTCACACAGGCGGAGGCAAGAGGACTTAGAGCGCTTTCCTATTTCTATCTCATCAGAGCATTCAGAGATGTTCCGTTCTCTTTCCAGCCGTCTATCGACGACTCGCAGGACTATGTCATTCCTGCTTCAAAACATGAGAATATTCTCGATTCACTCATTCTCGACATTGAGGAATGTAAGGACTGGGCTCCTAGAAAATACTCTATCGAGCAGGAAGAGAAGAACAGCGGACGTATCACAAGATGTATGCTTTATTCGCTCCTTGCCGACCTCTATCTTTGGAAGGCATCTAATGCGGAACTCAGTCAGGGAGAGCAGGCGGAGTGTTACAAGAAATGTGTTGAATGCGCCGACTATGTCATTGACTTCAAAAAACAGCAGTATCTCATTGATGAGAAAGGCGACCTCAACCGGCAGATGGACACTCACGTCTATAACTTCTACGGATATCCGCTTATCGCAGAGAGAAGTTCATCAAGCACTTCAACCGCACCGGCTGCTTACAACCGCATTTTCGGTCAGGGTAACTCTTACGAGAGCATTTTCGAATTGACATACGGAAAATCCAACTCCGACCTCAGAAACACGGCGGTAGGAGAAATGTATGGCTATAACAATAGCCGTGGAGATTACATTCAGTATCTCTCATGCAACACGACGGTGCTCAACAATCCCATTAACAACAACGCGAAGAACTACAACGACCAGTCGCTCTTCTCTGTGACAACCGACTACAGGTCGCTTTACAATTTCGGATTTCAGGAAAGTGGCTCTTACCCCATTCATAAGTATGTCGTAAGAGAGTTCAGAGACGAAAGAGACTTTGGTAGGGCTACTACCACTTGGTCAGCAGCCACAGGTGATGTTGACCCACGTAGAGAAAATGAGTTGTACAACGGGTGGATTATCTATAGACTCTCAGATGTCATGCTCATGAGAGCTGAGGCGGAAATCGAGCTCGCTGGACTACAGAGCCAGACTGTTGACTGGAACACTGTCATTCCAAGCACACTTTATAGGGAAGGAACATCGCTTTCAACTCCGGAGGAGCTTTATATGGACGCTTTCAACATTATCTGCGCTGTATATCTCAGGTCTAACCCCTATGCCCAGACACAGCAGACTACTTCATGCCCGCAGCTCAATAGTTACACCACATACCAAAGTTTTGTCACACTGTGTGAGAATGAGCGCAGAAGAGAGCTGATGTTTGAGGGAAAACGTTACTTCGACCTTGTCAGAAGAGCAAGGAGGGAAGGCAATACCGGACATTTCGCTTCAGCTGTCTCAGTCAAATTCGGAGAGGCATCCAAAGCTGTGCTCATCAAGATGGCAATGATGGACTTCATGTATATGCCATACGCAGAGAAGCAGCTTGACGTCAATCCGAACCTCAAACAGAATCCGGCTTACGTGATTGATGAAGATATTACTAAAAACTAAACTATAATGACTATGAAATCGTTTTATAAAAACCTGATCATCGCCGTATGCATGGTGCTTGCTGCACAGACCGCCTTCGTCAGCTGTGACGACGACCCCGGGGCTGATAGCTATTACACCACCAAGGCGGAATATGCCGCTGACTTCCTGAAAAACAGAGAGAAGTTCAGTGAGTTTACAGCTATCGTACAGAGGTCAAAAATGCTTGACCTCCTTGGAACATGGGGCTCATACACTGTCTTCGCACCCACTAATGAGGCTATCGAAGAATATCTGCACTCAAAAGGCTTGACATCAATCGAACAGCTGTCACAGGCCGACTGCGATACCATTACATTCAACCATATCATCGAACAGGAGTTCTTCACAACCGATTTCAATGATGGAACCTATCCCGTGATGAATATGTTGGACAGACCGCTTACCGTTACTTGCGATTCCGACACGCTTTCAGTGCCAGGAGAGGTGAGATTGGGTGTGTATATCAACAAGACATCACGTATGATTCAGATGGACGACTCTGTGGAGAACGGTGTCGTGCATACCATGAACCGTGTGATCGGCACCAGCAACGACATGGTGGCGGATATGCTCTCTAAGGATGAGAATGTGTCAATTTTCTACGAGGCATTGCAGGTTACACATCTCGATGACTCGCTGCTGAAATTCATCGATGAAAGCTATTTCGTTGGTAACGACTCTATCGACTGGACAAACGATAGACTTTGCATACATACAGCTGTCGAATACGACAATGTAGCTTATATGCAACACCGATACTTCAAATACACGGCATTTGTCGAAACCAATGATGTGTATGAGAAGTACGGGGTAACAGATCTCGAGAGCCTGAAGAAACTTGCAGCACAGATCTACGACCCTAAGTATCCGGATGATGCCGACGTGACTGATCTTACCGACAGGCGTAACTCGCTCAACAGGTTTGTATCATACCACCTACTCCCGTTCCAAGGTACTTACTACAACCTCACACATGTCGATGGACCTAACAGTGCGCTTGCCAGACTTTTTGACCGCAAACACTGGGATATAGCAGACTGGTATGAGACCATGATGCCATATTCCGTAATGAAATTCTCCTTCCCGAGCGGAACGGAAACGGGTCTCTATATCAACAGGCGTGGAGTACAAAGCCGCTCCGACGGACGTGGATATAAATACAGGGGCGCGAAGGTGATTCCAGCTTCTGAGGTGAAACGCGACCAGACTGCTGTAAATGGTGTATATCATTATATCGACGATATCATCAGCTATGGAGTACAGCCCAACGGAGTGGATATCCAAGACTTTGTGTTCAGTGAGAGAATGCGTATCGACTGCTCAACTCTCTCACCTGATTTCATGACTTCAGGAGCAAGAGGACACTACACCAAGTCCAGCATCGAAAACGGTAAGTATGGTGTGGGAGGACAAGGTGCATTAGCTGCCAACAACGTCAACACTTGCCTCGGATTCAAGGCGGGATCTGCACAGAATTTCATCTTCACCGATGCAACTCACATGCATGTGCGCAACCGTGTCCTTAACTTCTGGTCGTATGGAGGCGATGAACTTCTCGTCAAGGGCAGATTCGACCTCTCGGTCAAACTGCCGCCAGTGCCCGAAGGCGACTGGGAACTACGTTTCGCCACTTGTGTGGGATTCGACTCTCGTGGAATCGTACAGTTCTATATCGACGATGTGCCGCAGGGTATCCCGTTTGATATGCGTCCTGGCGGACAGGATTCTAAAATCGGATGGAAGAGTGACTCGTCACTTGGCGATGAAGAGATGATAGCAGCGTTCGACAAGGAATTCCATAACCGACAGTGGATGAAAGGACCAAAAACGTATAATAGTGGTTCAGACGACGGTAATGTCTATTATACAAACTTCAGGGAAGCGGACAACACACTTCGTAAAGTGGTCGGAGTTTTCCACTCCGATGGAAAGACCGACCATTGGTTCCGAATGCAGCAGAAAATGGAGTCTGAGAACAACGAGATGCCATGCGACTATATCGAACTATGTCCAAGCACCGTGTTTAACAACCCGGATGTGGCGGAGGACAGATGGTAGAATCTAATAAATATAATCCGATATGAATAAATTATTAAGAAATACATTAGGAGCTGCGGCTTTGGCGATTTTTGCCATCTGCACTTGCATATCATGCTCCGACACTTGGGACGAGCATTATGACTCTATGGGAGGACTCACGTTCGATGGTACAACGATGGGTTATCTGCAAAGCCAGTCCGACCTTAGCGATTTTGTGGAGATTCTCAAAGCTTCAGGATACGACAAGGAACTTAACGCCAGTCAGGTGCTTACCGTTATGGCACCGAAGAACGGAACTTTCAACAAAGCTGAATTGCTCGCCAAAATTGCCGATGGTAATAAAACAGAGGTGGTCGAAGAGTTTATCGAAAACCATATTTGCAGATACAACATCTCTATCTCTGCAAAACCACAGACTATTACCATGCTTAATGATAAGAATGTGGAAGTGGGAACACTTGCCGATGCTACTGTTGGAAACGCAAAGGCTGTGCCGGCTAATGTGAGCTGCAACAACGGCGTCGTGCATGTGCTTGACAGCTTCCTGCCTTATCAGTTCAACATCTATGAGTATATTGGCAAGAACTTCAATGCGCATAAGAACGAGTTGAATGCCGATGATGAAAACTTTGAAACATGGTACGGATACCTCAAGGAGCTTTATGTCGATTCTCTCGATGAAAGAAGAAGTGTTTCCAGAGGTGTTGATGAGAACGGTGACAACATCTGGGTCGATTCTGTCGTGATTTCCAACAACAAAATCCTCAGAAGAATGGATGCATACCTCTATCGTGAGGACTCAACCTATCTCACCCTCCTGCCTTCTTTCGAGGCCTACAACAAACGCTACCAGGGGATTAGAGAACTCTTCAACTGGAATATCTCTTATAACTCTGACCCGGTTGTAAGAGATTCCATGTCAAGATATTTCGCTCATTACTACACCATGTGCGACCTATCATACAATATGAGCCCTTCACAAAACGGACTCACAAAGAACGACTCACTCTTCTCAACTGTCTTCCACAGGTGGGAGTGGCCGTATCACGTCTATTACAATCCTAATGAGGGAATACTTGCAAATGTTAAAGAGAAAATCAGTTGCAGTAACGGAGAGGTCTGGACTATCGATGAATTACCATTCTCTGTCTATTCCAATATCTTCAGAGAACTCACGGTCGAAGGAGAATATAGAAACTACATCTATGAGGATGGTGAGAAGGCATTCACTAATGATGTGACAACTGAGTATATCGCAGTTTCCAATTCTGCCGACAGTATTTCAGGAAGCGGATACCTCCATATCTCACCCAAGACTTCGAACCGTAACACTGAAATCACTTTCCAAATCCCGAACACGCTCTCAGGGCAGTACGACATTTATATCAAGTTCCTGCCCATTCAGGTGTATGACTCTACGAAAACAAAACTACCTGTCCAGTTCAGAGCTAGCATCTATGAGAGAAATGCCGACAATGGAGCGTATCCGGCTGAGACTAAGCCTACATTCGAGTTCCTGAACAATGGATCGAAAAACTTCCAGACAAAGGCCGATAGCATCGACTCACTCTATGTCGGCACTTACAAGTTTAACTACTGCTACCATTCAACCAGTGCAGGAGTGCTCATGAAAATCGAGAGCTATGTCCTCGGATCACAGTCTTCGAAGTTTACTAAGGAAATGCTCATCGACAAAATCTGTCTCATTCCTAACCGAAAGGTACACGACGAGAATGGTGCCTACATAAAACAGGAACAGGCCGAAGAGCAGAACAATGAGACACGGAGAAGAAAGTAATTAATCGTAAAAACAGCAGAACAATGAAAAAAATACAATTTAACGGTCTTTTAAATGGGAAAGCCCTTAATCTCGGACTTGCTGCGATGATGCTACTTCTTTGTGGGGTGAATCTGCAGGCGCAGGATTATGACGAAGAGGAAGAAACTATCATTGAGGGTGCATCAGTCGATAGGAAGGTCAAGAAACCGCAGAAAACCTATCCGATGACCGAAATACAGGGTAGGGTAATCGACGCGTCAACAGGAGAACCGCTTGCTGGTGTCCAGGTGAAATCCTACAACAACCCGTACTATACTGCCATGACCGACGAGCAGGGTGCATTCTGGATTAATGTGCCCGATTTCGTCACTTCGCTTCAGGCTTCTCTCGAAGGATACAATATGGCGGTCATTGCTATCAACGGAAGAACGAACAGAGTGGACATCAAACTCTACACCAACAAGTATCTGCCTAACTATAATAGCAAGACCAGTGCTACCAGATCTGTGACAACAGCTGATTTCGATAACACCACTGCTGTCTCCGTCGATGAGGAATTTAGCAACAGGCTTGGCTCCGATATCAGAGCTATTTCAAGAGCGGCTTTGCCGGGGCAGGGAGCTGCCATGTTTATCAATGGTATAAACTCGCTCAACAGTAATGCAATGCCGTTGTTCGTCATCGACGGAATTGTCTATGACATGATGTACGACTCTGAGATGCTGCATGCAGGATATTGGAACAACCTACTGTCAAACATCAACCTCGACGACATTGAGTCTGTGGAGGTCCTTAAAAACGGGACAGCCATCTATGGTGCTAAGGCTGCAAATGGTGTCATTCTCATTAAGACCAAGCGTAACACCAGCATGGCAACACGTATCGATTTCAAGGCATCTCTCGGTGTCGAGTTCAAGCCGAGTACCATGGATGTCATGGACGCTGAGGAATACAGGGCTTACACTTCCCAGTTGCTGGGATCAACCAACACCAAGTTGAACGAGTTCAAGTTCCTCAACACCGATCCTAAGTATTATTATTATAATATGTATCATAATAATACCGAGTGGAAGGACGAGGTTTATAGAACTGCACTTACTCACAATTACAGCCTGCATATTCAGGGTGGTGACGATGTGGCGAACTATAACCTCTCTGTGGGATACATGAACTCTAAATCCACACTCAAGGAGAACGATATGAACCGCTTCAACATCAGATTCAACACCGACATCGTGCTCAACAAGTGGTTCACAACACAGTTCGACGCATCTTACACCAATATCACACGTGACTTGAGAGATGCTGGTATTCCGAATAACCTCACACTCGGAGCACTTGCTTCAACCAACACGCTCGCCCTTATCAAGGCGCCGTTCCTAAGCCCTTACGACTTCTCAACTGCTGGAGAGGTGTCACACTTCATCGCTGGATCCGACAACTATCTCGATGAGGTTCTCGGCAGACAGGCTTCTATCGCCAACCCAGCTGCTGTTCTCAAGAACGGTGAGGCAAAGAACAAGAATCATACAGACATGACACAAATCAATGTCGCTATCGCCCCGAAGTGGGAACCTACAAGGAATTTCTCACTCACAGAACGATTCAGCTACACCTTCCAAAGCTTTGATGAGAGATACTACACGCCGCTCGTCGGTATGCCAAGCTATACCATTCCTGGTAGTGGTCTGGTTAAAAATGCAAACCTCTCTATCTTCAGCTCCCATCATGCGATCTTCAGCGACACTCAGGCTGAGTGGCTCGCTATGCAAGGCAAACACAACATTGATGTCTTTGGAGGTATAAGATACTTGAATGACTCATTCCAGCCGAAGAGCCAGGGAGGTTTTTCATCATCTAACGATAAGATGCCAAATATCTCAACTTCTCTCCTCTATAAGTACCTTAATGGTGAGGATGATTCATGGAAATCTCTCTCATACTATGCGAATGTAAACTATAACTTCATGGAGAAGTACTACCTCACAGGACAAGTCTCCATGGAGACTTCCTCACGATTCGGTAAGGAGGCTGACGCTGGTATGAAATTGTTTGGTGTCAAATGGGCGTTCTTCCCTTCAATCAATGCAGCTTGGGTTGTTTCAAACGAGAAATGGTGGAAACCAAACAGCCTCATCAACTTCCTCAAGTTCAATGTGGGCTATGAGTCTGTAGGTAATGATAAGATGGACAACAGTGCTACGCTTACTTACCTCGCTGCGGCTACTATGCTTGGAGATGGTATGTCAACCATCTCACTCAAAAACATCGGTAATACCAAGTTGCGTTGGGAAACCACCAACCGCCTCACTGCCGGATTCGAAGGTAACTTCGCCAACAACTGTCTCAACGTGAAGTTCAACTACTTCAGAGGATGGACCAACAACCTTATCACTCTCGGTACGCTTGCCTACGTCACAGGTCTTACTGACTATTGGACTAACGATGGTAAGCTCGAAAACCAGGGATTTGATGTCAGCATGGTTGCCAAAGTAGTGAATAACCGAAATTTCAAAATCGAATTCGGAGCCAGCATGGGACACTACAAGAATAAAATCACTGCGCTCCCCGAAAACCAAGACCACTTCATCACCAACATGTACGATGCTAATATCATCTCACAGAAGGGCAAGTCTGTTGGAATGTTCTATGGATATTCAACCGACGGAGTGTTCGCGACAAGCCAGCAGGCTGCGGAAGCTAACCTCGCTATCGAGGATGCTGCCGGAAATAGAACAAACTTCCAGGCGGGCGATATGATTTTCGTTGATAAGGACAAAAACGGAGTCATCAACGACAACGATATGTCAATTATTGGTGACCCCAATCCAGATATCTACGGAAGCTTCTTCACCAATTTCTTCATTGGGAAGCATTGGACACTCGGTGTTAATTTCCGCTATTCCATCGGAAACGATATCTATAACTATCAGAGAGCACTGCTCGAGAGTGGGTCTAAGTTCATCAACCAGACTACTGCCATGAAACGCAGATGGATGGCTGAGGGACAGACTACCGACATTCCACGTATCACATATCAGGATCCTATGGGTAACAGCCGATTCTCAGACAGATGGATTGAGGATGGCTCTTATCTCAAGCTCAGCAACATCACGCTCTCTTATCAGATTCCTATCGTGAATGAGTATATTCAGGGATTGTCTGTCTGGGCTGCTGCCAACAACCTCTTCACTTTCTCAAAATATCTCGGAAACGATCCCGAGGTCACTTGCGGAAACGGAGTACTCATGCAGGGTATCGATGCTGGATACCTTAGCACGGGAAGAAGTATCACATTGGGTGTTAAGATTAACTTGTAAACTTTATGAAGATGAAAACAAAATATTTTATTTTCTCATTGCTCCTCCTCATTGGAGCGGGTACTTTCACCACTTCATGCGAGGATATGTTCACAACCGAGAACGACCTTGTCGAAACCGACCTGCAACCTCAGGACACGCTCTATCAGATGATGGGTATCGTCCGCAGTATGCAGAAGGTGGCTGAGAAGTCCATTCTACTCGGAGAGGTGCGTGCCGACCTCGTGGATATCAATGCGTTCACAACTACTGAATTGCAGGAGCTGGCTAACAATAATGTCAGTGTTAACAATGTCTATAACGCACCAGCTGACTTCTATTCCGTAATCAATTCATGCAACATTTACCTCGAGTATGTGGATTCTCTGCAGGAGACTGCAGGCGTGAAAAAATACAAGAAGGAAATCATTGCCGCTAAATGCTTCAGAGCATGGAACTATCTCGAACTCGCCAAAATATATGGAACGGTGCCTTTCTTCACTGAACCGCTTATCACTGCCCAGAATGGAGAAGACATCATTGCCGATAATGGAAATAGGAAAGACCTGGTAGGTATTTGCGACTTCCTTATCAAAGACCTCGAACCCTATGCTTATCTTGACGAGAACAATGCGCTGCTGCCATCTTACTCGGCTTCTTTCAACGGAAAAAGCGCTCGATTCTTCTTCATTCCTGTCAGACTCATGCTAGCCGAGCTTTATCTCTACAGAGGATCTTACACGCGCAACCAGAGCGACTTCATTAATGCCGTTCGATTCTATCATGACTACCTCGCCTTCAGAGGGGAAGAAATCAATGCCAACGGTGGAAGAGCCAGATGGGTCGGAACGACGTTGCAGAGGATGAATTCCAACTATTCTAACAATTTCGGATTCTCAAGCAATGAGCTGAGGGTATTTGTACCGATGGACACGATTGCGTATTATGGAAACACAACGGACATCCGCACCGTTTTTAATTCACAGTACGCTAACAACTATTATGCCTATGTCAATCCGTCGGCAAGATATCTTGAAATCTCACAGAGCCAGCTCAACAATGTCTATGTCTATAACAATGCGTCGTCTATCGACACATTCTATGTGGCTCAGGACAAGTCTGTTTTCTCTGAGTTTGAGAACCCTGAGAGATATGTGGGCGACCTCCGGTTTTCTGATGTGCTCTACACGTATGATGAGAGCGACATGTACCACGCAGAGTATAGCACCAACAGGCAGTTCATCACTAAATATCTTGGAGGCTCAGTTCGTAACAGTACCGATGAGCGTATGAACTATATTCCGCTCTACAGGGCATCGATCATCTATCTCCACTTTGCCGAGGCACTTAATAGGGCAGGACTGCCCGAGACTGCGTTCGCTGTCTTGAAATATGGTATTTCTGATTCTGTGCTTGAAGATTCTACAAAGGTCTCTAAGAAAGAGTATGAGATACTTAAGGGCATCGCTTCTTACGGATTTGCATCCAATGCAGCCGATTGGGATGAGGAAATATTCATCACTCGCGACCGTCAGCCTGGTGGAGAGGACTCTGGAGGCGCAAACACCACAGGAGGTATGTTGCAGACAAACCAGTGGGGTATCCACAACTATGGTTCAGGCGACGCTTGGTGCAACAAGTATTATTACATCCCGACCGACTCAACCGGATTACAGGCTTTCCCGGTTTACAGTCCTGACCCTGTGAATGAGGAGGGAGATCCCCTCTCGGGTGAAGAGCTTGATGCTTATATGGCTGTATATGATGCAGCTTACCAAGAGCAGTGTAAGGCTATCGAGGAGGCTAACGAGACATATCTCAGATCCGATGCCATCCTTTCTGCACGTATCGCTGAGGTCGATAAGCTAATACTCGCTGAGGAGGCTTTGGAAGGTGCCTATGAGGGACAGCGATTCTACGACCTCATGCGCTACTCCATGTACACTAAGGGTGATTACAGCTACCTTGTGGAAGCCATTGCTAAGCGTAAGGGAAGCGACTTTACCAACAGTGTCGGAACTCTCTCGCCTTCAAATGTGTTCCTCCCCCTCAAAACCAGATAATCCCCCAAAGGATCATCAGAGGCTAAAACTTCATTATTATAATGTCCATCAAAAGGCTGACGACTCAATTCGTCAGCCTTTTTTCTATAGATTGCATCATTCCCATCCATTCCCATCAACTCCCATTTCTCCCATTCACCCCATTCACCCCTTATAATTGTCACCCCTACACTCAAAATTTGCCCCTCAAGACCATGAAAACCTCGCCTATTTAACTCCGAACCCATCTTTTTTCAATTTTTTTCAAAAAAAATCCCAGAAATATTTTGCCGGTCCGTAAATTTGTTGTAACTTTGCACTCGCTTTCGGAAAAATCCGGGGCAGAGAGTAAAAATTCGCTCATTGAAAGACTGGAACAGAGAACAGAGACAAGGCAGCGCGCCGAATCCGCGTTATATTATATAATGTGTGTGTCGGCGCAATGAACACGTCAAGCGAAAACGTCAATCCTGAAAAGAAAACGACGGACCTGGCCGGACAGACAAAGACAGTTCTCCCCTTTTGGGGAAACGAAGATATTCTTTTTACAATGAAGAGTTTGATCCTGGCTCAGGATGAACGCTAGCTACAGGCTTAACACATGCAAGTCGAGGGGCAGCATGGGGGTGCTTCGGCACCTCTGATGGCGACCGGCGGATGGGTGAGTAACGCGTATCCAACCTGCCCCGCGCCCGGGGACAGCCCTTAGAAATGAGGATTAACCCCCGATAGATGTGCTATGCGCATGCATGACACATGAAACAGACGCGGGATGGGGATGCGTTCCAT
>JAEEGI010005295.1_pt1 | contig 29716 bp, 26 predicted proteins | sample 8958751 | NCBI WGS metagenome assembly JAEEGI01 (sample SAMN16246545, study PRJNA631951) | gut metagenome | biome: gut microbiome; feature: rumen; material: KS-attached | host: Bos | place: Iran: Karaj | collected 2018-10 | reverse complement strand
CGGTTCACGGACATATATATTGGTAAACATCGATGAGTGAGTTTTTGGAGATCGTCCGGCGGGAGTTTGTTTATCTGTGGTATTATTTTGATATTCAGTTCCGTCAGATCTTTCTCTACTGGGTGATCGGTATCGTCGCAGGCTCGTGCATCTCAGTCTTTCTGAAAGACCGCATCCACGGATTACTCAAAAGGATGAGCGATGCAAAGCTCGGGATTGTCGGCATCATTCCGGCAAGCCTTCTCGGTATAGCTTCTCCTCTTTGTATGTACGGAACGATACCGATTGCAGCGTCGGTGTCAAAAAGCGGAATGCGTGATGACTGGCTCGCAGCTTTTATGATGACTTCAATCCTCCTTAACCCTCAACTTATCATTTACAGTGCCGCGCTCGGTCCCGCCGCGCTTACCGTGCGCATCGTTTCGTGCTTTCTTTGCGGTATAGTTGCCGGAATACTTGTGAGAATGTTCTATAAAGGTAAGGAGTTTTTCGATTTCAAAAGCTTTGACGAACCGAAGAGCCGCGACGTCCATCCGAATATATTCATTCGTCTTCTGAAAAACATAGGAAGGAATATCAAGGCGACAGGACCGATGTTCCTGCTCGGCATCGTGCTTTCGGCAGTATTTCAGAGATACGTTCCGCAGGATCTGATGGTAAAAGTGTTCGGCGGCAACGAGGCGTGGGGCGTGCTTATGGCGGCAACTATAGGTGTTCCTCTTTACGCCTGCGGCGGAGGGACGATACCGCTGATACAGGGCTGGCTTGCGGAAGGGATGAGCCTTGGCAGCGCTGCGGCGTTTATGATCACCGGTCCCGCTACAAAAATAACCAATTTAGGAGCGCTCAAGATCGTATTCGGTATCAAACGCTTCGTGCTTTATATTGCGTTTGTCATGCTGTTTTCGTTTATCACAGGGCTTTTTATAAACATATTCGTTTGACAGTCTGTCATTCCCGCTGCCGATCCATTTCATAACTACTACGATATTTGTGTTTATCTGATAAAAAAACGACCGCGCAAGAGTGCTGCACTCTTACATGGTCGTTTTTATTGTGTTCCGTTGAAAAATGTCGGTTTATTGAATTTTACCGAACAGTTTTATCGGTTGCACGCTGTTTTTTATGCGTCGAGAACGTCAAAAATCTCTTTCCATACGTTTTCATCCTGCTCGGTTATTTTATCCCAGTCAAAAGCGTTTTTGAAATCTTCTTTCTGCTGAGGTGTTTCAAGTTTTTTCTCTTTAAGACATTCCTTCAGTCTTGCTTCACATTCCTTCAGACTTTTTACCGCATTTTCAGTGTAGTTCGGATTGTGTCCCTTGTTTTCAACAAGTAAAAATCTGATATTTTTTTTGTCCGACAGCGCTTTTTTCAAAACATCGAAATGATATTTTTTGCTTACTATCGGGTCGTCTGCAGAGTAAACAAGAAGTGTTTTTGCTTCTGTTTCTGACAGCGCGTCAACCGCATTCGACGAATAATATTTGGGATTTGCGTTTTTTTCAAGGTCATAAACAGGTTTTCCGAAAAGTTTCAGAATACCGTGCAAAAGCTGATCCAACGCTTTTTTAACCGAAATAAAACCCGAGATCACAACGATGTGCGAAATATCTTTGTGATATGCGCATATGTTTGCGCACGAATAACCGCCCCAGCTGTGTCCGATCACCGAAATATCCGCATCCTTGTATCTGCTTGAAGATCTTATCGCCTTTATGCAGTCGTCAAGATCGGCGAGCGACTGTCCAAGACCGTTTATATCTTTTCCGTCCGATTTGTCGCAGCCTGTGTGATCGTATGCATAAACCGTAAAACCGTGACGGCAAAGCAGTTCGATCTCTTTCATATAAGCTTTATGTCCTTCTCCGAGACCGTGATCGAAAATCACAAGCCTGTTTGCGATCGGGTCGTCGTAACAGTAAAAAAAGCCTCTGAGCCTGTTTTGTTTTTCGGTCATAAAATCGAAGCTTTCTTTTTTCAGCCCTTCAAAATCATCCGCGGAATAATAGAAAAAATATCCGGGATCGTCATAGCGGCAAAATAGCTGCGATTTATAAGTGTTCAATATTTTATCTTTTATCATGTTCCGTCCTTTCAGCTGCCGATCGCGGTAAATTCAAGTATTTTCTGCGCCCTGGACACGGAAATCGTTTTTACTGTTCCGCATTCCGTTACATCATTGGGTGAAAGTATTTTTTTACCGTTAATTTTAAGTATAACATCGTTTTGTCTGACTCCCGACCTGTAATACGGAGATTGAGACAGTATTTTTTTTACATATGCGCCTTCAAAGCCAGAAAGCCCTGCCATTGAGCGAACCGATTCATCGGGCAGAGTCAATTCCATTCCTTCTGTTTCCACTGTATCGTCTTTGATTTTTTGCCTGTTGGCGATATTAGGTTTCGGCTTGTCTTTTCTTCCGAATTCAAGCGAGAACGGCTCGAAGAATATTTCTTTCGGCGAAAGTGAAAGCATGCTGCGATCATCTGCGGCACAAACGTAGTTTTTGTTGTTTTTGAAAAGACTGTCGGAAAGAACTGCAATATCAGCGCCGGCAAACAGATTATTGACCGCTTTTGTGGTAAAGCCCTCGTTTTGCGCATATATGCTGAGCGGCGATTCTGAAACAACGATGTTGTTTTCGATAATGTCGTCATTTTCGGCAAATGTGCAGTGTAAATCGAGCGGAGCGCCTGAAACGAAATTGTTTCGGACTGTTCTCAAAAACCCTTCCCTGAGCTTTATTCCCACGCCCACACAGTAGTTTTTTTCTATCAGATAATTTGAAGAACCGTCGTCAAGATCGATGCCGAAGCCTCTGCTGCCGCAAAACATATTATGGTAAATTACGGTCGTTTCAACGGCGTCGAGCGTTGCGTAATGCCGTTTTATCTTTCCGTCTTTTCCGCTTCCGTCAAGCCCGCCCAAAGACCAGAATCTGTCTCTGCCCCAGCTGTTGAAAGGACCGTGATCTCCCGTTTCGCGCACGGTATCGAAAACCAGATTGTTTTGTATTCTGTGCCCTCCGAAAGAACCGTCGCAAATGTTTATGCCCGCGCGCGGAACATGATGTATAGTGCATCCGTCAACAGAAACGCGCGAACATACGCTCATCGTTACGGGTGAAGTCTGCTTTTCATAAATCCCCAGATAATAAAAATAGCAGTCATTCACTTTTATGTCTCTCGGAAAATCGTCCTTTTGCGGACCGGGCTCATAATCGGAAATAACGGTTTTGTGATCTTCCCATGTTGAAAGATCTCTCACACAATCCTGATTGCCGAATATGCATACTCCGGATGCCCCGCAGTATGTGAAATCACAGTGCGAAACGGATATATCAGAGTTTTTTCCGTCAATAAAAATACAGTTGCCTCCGATTTCAGTAAAACCGCAGTTTGCGATCCGAACATTTTTGCTTTTGTTGATATAGATCGCGCCGTTTCGCGCTACAGCCCAGTCGCTTCTTGTTATTCTTTCGTATTCCGAGCAGAAAAGCATTCTCTTTGTGTTTTTGAATAGAATATCCGAAAACATGATATTTTCACACTCGGAAATTCTGAAAAGTTCTCCGCATACGGCGCCTTCGACTGTTGCGCAGACAATATCTGTGCCGGATTCGGGAATAACGTAAAGATATCCGTTTTCTTTATCGTAAAACCATTCTTTTTCACTGTCAAGCTCTTCGAAAATATTTTCTGCCATTACTTTTTCGGAGTGGAAATCGCTTCCTCTGTTGTTGTCTCCGACCCAGTGTAAACTGAGCGAGCCGTCGGCGTTTTTTCCGTTGATAAAATAGTCGTTTCCGCCCCATTCGCTGCCGTGAAGAGCCCTTATGTATCCGGTCGACGGATCTTTCCAGCGCGAGATCCTTTCGGGAGACAGCGTATCTGCCGAATATCCGCCAAGTATTTCTTCCGGATCTTCGTTCGGGTATCTTGCCATAACATACTTTTTACCGTTTATAAAAAGCTGCTGGATGTCAAGGCCGCGGTCCGTTTTCAGCACAAAAACATTGCCGTCATGCTTTTCCCATTCGCCTTCAAGCACTCTGCATCCAGTGATTTCAGCTCCGTTACCGATGATTTTTATGTCTTTCTTTCCCGAAACGGTTATCGGCGTTTCGAGCCTGTATACGCCTTTATCGAAGCAGACCGAATCTCCGTCTTTTACGGAATCGAAAATATCCGTGAGATTGCTGTTTGTATCAACAAAAATATCCATAAGCGCCGATCATACCTCTTTTGTGAATTCCGAAATATCTCTTCTCATGGAATGTCTTTCCGAAGGACATGCATCCGGTGCTGGATAGCCCACGGGCAGCATGCAGTAGGGGTACATATGTTCGGGCAGATCGAGTATCATATGCGCCTTGAAAGGGTCCATCATGCAGACCCATGTTGAGCCGAGACCGAGGTCTGCGGCTTCAAGCATCATATGCGTTGTCGCTATCGAAACGTCCATTTCCGCGCGTGATCTGCCTGTATACGGATCGTGCCATCCGTTTTTCACATCGCCGCACATAACAAAAATAACGGGCGCGTCAAAGGTGCAGGGGGACGCTTCCTTCATTTTTTTTCGCATCTCTTCGCTTCTGACCACGATCACATGCTGAGGCTGACCGTTTTTTGCGGTAGGCGCGAGCGTTGCCGCCTTCAGGATCTTTTGTATCTTTTCCTCCTCCACAGGTTTGTCGGAAAATTTACGGCATGAATATCTTTGCGCCGCAAGTTCAAGAAAATCTTTCATCGTTTTTACTCCCTGATCATATATTATATTTGTCGTTGTCTATCGCAATATAGGCGAGAAGTCCGCCCCAATGATAGAATTTGTCGCTGTTTGAAGCGCTGCAGCCCGTTCCGTCGTCTCCGCTGTAGTTTTCATGAACGTGACCGTGCTCGCGCCATTCTTTAAGAATAAGCTCTTCCGATTTCTTTGCAAGGTCGTCGCATTCCTTTTTCAGCCCGGCGTGTTTCAAAGCCTCGTATGCAAGATAATTCATCGGCGCCCATATCCTTCCCCGCCAGTAGTTCTGATCGGGATATCCGGGGTCGTTTCTTGCGATCGACGGCATTATATATTCGCCCCAGAATTCTTCGGGATTGTAAAAATGCTCGTCCATCATCCGGCGTTTGCGTTCTTCGCTTACTTTGTCCGACTGGAGCGCATAAAAGTTCGTGGGTGATATCCGTCTTGAAAGAGAACCGTCAGTAAGGTCTTTGTTGAGGTAAAGCCCGAAATCGTCATCCCACAGTGTGTCAAGAGCGTTTTCAACAATGGTTTTTCTCTCTTCGATCTCGTTTACGGCATCGTCTCTTCCAACGATTTTCGCTATCTGCGAAAGGCATCTGCAGTCAAGAATGTAAAGACCCATCAGTCCGACGTCCGCAAGAAGCATTATGCTGCGTTTTTCGTCAAAAGCCGCCCCGTCATACATCGGAGAATTGTCCAGCCCGCTTTCAAATTTTGCCGCCTGAAGATCGTGGACATTGTGAATTTCGTAGTAACGGCCATTTACAGAAACAGGTTCGTCCGAGCCCCAGCACATATACCCTTCGGCGGTCATCCTGTGGTCTGCAAACCATCTGTTCCAGCGAAGAAGTGTGGAAAATACATGCTCAAGAAACCATTTTTCCTGCCATTTGTTATATATTTCAAGGCATGCGAACGAGCCTACGGGCGGCTGTGAGCGGTCTCTCGATTTTGAGTCGTTTGCGCTGCCGAAATTCGGAACGAATCCTTTTTCCGTCACTTCTTCCGTAATCGCTATGGCGTTCAGCTGTGCAAGTTGCCTGTTGTCAAGCGAAGCCATAACAGCCGCGAAATATGTATCCCAGTCAAAAAGGACGTATCCGCCCCAGTGCAGATTCCAGATACGTGAAACGGTAGAACATATCCTGTCGTGCTCACATTCGTATATTGTATCCCACGCAAGACACGTTTTCATCGCCGTATAAGCTTCGGAATGCGTGCCGTATCGTGAATTTTCTTCGTCAAGCTTCGCTTTTGCCTCGACATAAAGCGCTTCTGCCTCTTCGATCGAACAGGGACGGGTTGAAATAACGAGCTTTTCATCAAGTCTTACGGCAATATACGGGGAAAGCGAATGGGTATGCTGTTCGTTCACCGTTTTTGCCGTTGTGAAAACGTCAAATCTTCTGCCGCCGCATTCGCCGTATATGCTTCCGTCTTTTTTGCCTATCGTCCCTTCTTTTCCCCATAAGAGACATGCTTCGATTATTAATGTGGGTGTGCGGATACCGCACTTTTCGGGGTTGATTATGACGATCTGTTCATCGTCTTTTACAACTGTTTTAACGTCGATTTCAAGCGCATGAAAAGTGAGCTTCAGCTGCGTGCAGCTGCCGTCATACGTGCGCGGACCGGGAAATATGATTTCGTCCGAATTCCCGCTTCTTCCTATAAGACTTTCCCGCAGAACCTTCTGATCGCTGTATTCGCGTATGCAGAGATTGATCGTGAACCCTTCCGGCAGATGGGAATACGAAAGAACGTTAAGAGTGTTCCATGTATTCCAGCCGCGGTTTGTTTCTTTTTTCAGCTCTTTATAGTCCATCTGTTCTCATTCCCTTCTGTTCCGGATTCTATCATATTTTTTAAAAAAAGTCAAGATAAACGGCGTTTAGCTATTGCATTTTAGACGAAAATATGATAAGATTTACCCGAACGATTTTGTTCAATAAGGAGGAAATTACCATGTTAACAAAAAACGGAGTATTGGTATTGCAGGGCGACAGCATAACCGACGCCGGCAGATTCGGCGATTCTGAGGGACTCGGTTCGGGCTATCCCCGTATGGTTGCGAAATATATTGAGAATTTTTATCCCGATCTTTCCATGAAAGTAGTAAACAAAGGTATTTCGGGAAACCGTTCAAAAGACCTTGTTGCAAGATGGAAAGAAGATACCCTTGACCTTAATCCCACTATCGTTACGATTCTTATCGGTATAAACGATACGTGGCGTGCATTTGACTCAAACGACCCGACTTCCGCCGAAACATATGCGGCAAACTGCGAAATAATAATGAAACAAACAAAAGAGGCAGGCGCTTCGCTTATAATCCTTGAACCGTTTGCCGTTCCCACAGGCGTTGTAAAAGATTCATGGAGACCCGATATAGACCCGAAGATCGACGCTCTGCGTGCCCTTGCGCTCAAATATGCAGACGCATATATACCGCTTGACGGCATCTTTTACAATCTTTCCATCGAAGCTGCTCCCGAAATATGGACTGGCGACGGCGTTCATCCTTCTGCTGCGGGACACAGAATAATTGCAAAAGAAATAATCAAAGTTCTTGAAAACTGAATATGTATAACAAAAAAGCCTGCGGTGAGCGCATCCGTTTTGCAAGAGAAAAAAACGGGATTTCACGATCTGACATGGCAGAAAAACTCGGTATAACCGATAAATATCTCTACCAGATAGAACACGGTGAAAAAGGTCTTTCTACCTCGCGTCTCGTGATGATTTGCGAGATTCTCGACGTTTCGGCAGACAGGATCCTTTTCGGCACTGATTTCGATAAGGAGAAGGCCTCGCTTACGGGACTGATCGAAAGGTGCGACAGAAAAAAACTGCCGTATCTTGAAAAGATAATAAAAGCGTTTCTCGATGCTTATTATGAATAAGCGGAAAAGTGATAAACAGTAAATCAGACGGAAATATCGGAGGTGTATCAATGAAATATAATTATGATTATTCTCAGACTCTCTGGATGAAGCTTTTCATGGCAAAACCGGATTTTCCCAATCACAAAAGCGAGGTATTCTTTACATTCGAACAGGCTCTTGACGTTATAAAAACGGTAGACTGCCTCACACAGGGAATAAAGAAGATCGTTTATCTCGTCGGCTGGCAGGGACTCGGCCATGACGACTGCTATCCTGAAATGGAAGTTGTAAACGAATTTCTGAAACGGGACTGCGATAAAACAGCAAGCGAAAGTCTTCGCTGGCTTTTTGAAGAAGCAAAGAAATACAACACAGTCGTAAGCTTTCACGGAAATGTTGCCGATGAATACGGCGACAACGCATCTCATCGCGAAATAGTTGAGGCAAACGCCGTTGTCAACGGCATTGACGGCAAACCTTCAGTTATAGAAATATTCAACGGCAGAGACGCGTATAAGATATCCTACAAACAGTATTATGAGAGCGGTCTTTTCAAAAAGTATTTTGACCGTTTCGTTGCCGCAACGCCGGTTCGCGAGGCGGGCACGGTCCATCTCGATAATTTCTGCATAGCTGAAAGTCTCAATCCGCGCACGGATGTTTATGATCAGAACGATGCGAGAAACAAAATGATAGATTATATCACATCTCTCGGCATCGATGTTACAAGCGAATATACATACCGTGAGCTTCCGCTTCGCGCAGACGCGCCTGATCACCCGATCAGAAGGCTTTATTCTCAGCTCGGCGACCCTCTTCCCGAAGAATCTTGGACTCATGCTCCTATCCATGCTCTCGGCAGAATTGCCTCCGCGTGGTGGCTTAGCAATCTTACGATGGAAGACTGCATGAAATTATCTCCGAAAGAATACTGCGGCCGCTTTACTGACAGATCTCAGCTCGCTGTATTCTACGGCGCTTTGCACGGCGAGGATATTTGGATGAGATGCGGTCGCGACGAAACAAAATGGGTTCCTGAATATCTCCGTGAATTCTGTCTTTCACAGCTTCCTTACTGCTATCTCAACAGATATGACCGCATAAGATACGAAGAGGATAATTCGCTCGGAGAAGAAAGATATACGGTATATTTTTCGGACGGCGTAGTCAGCAAGGCTCACGGCGGAGTGATAACGAAAAACGGAATTGCCGTCAAAGAAGGCACAAACGCCCTTTTGCCAATTGATACAACAGACACCGTTTTTATGGCGTATTCGGCAGACGGAAAAGACGGAGAATGGAATATCCCGGATGCCCGTTTCACTTCGGCAGACGTTTATGAAGTTACAGCTTCGGGCAACCGTTTTGTAAAAACCGTTGATATCGTGAACGGAAAAGTCGATTTGTCGGTCAAAGCGGGCGGGGCTCTTGCCATCAAAGGCAAAAACGCCTGAATCAGATATTCTGATCGTGTATCAGCGATAATGATCCGATATAAGTGGGAATAATCCGTTAAAAGCGGATTATTCTCAGTTTTTATGCGAAAATTCATAGAAAAATCACATTGTTATTTAAAAAATACTTGCATTTTACTTGAAATTGTGATATAATAGCTCTACCTTGCGTAAAGGTGCTTTATTGTGTTGCATAAAAAAAGCAGGAAACGCAGGCAATAATAACACCTTTGCTGTGCCCGGCTGAAATCAAATACGGTCAGGGCGAGAAAGGGAGGCAAATAATTAAGGAGGTGCCGACATGGGTAAGGATAAAGTAGTTTTGGCATGTTCTGAATGCAAACAGAGAAACTACAACACTACCAAAAACAAAAAGAACAATCCCGACAGACTTGAAATGAACAAATACTGCAAGTTCTGCCGCAAGCACACGCTTCACAAGGAAACCAAGTAAAATAGGAGGTCAGATCGATGTCGGAAGAAATCAAGAAAACCGAAGAGCAGAAGCCCGCTAAATCCGAAAAGAAAAAGGAAAAAAAGCCCGGTTTCTTCGCCAAGGCAAAAAAATTTCTCAAAGAACTCAAAAGCGAGATCTCCAAGATCGTATGGCCTACTCCGAAACAGGTATTGAACAACACGCTCGTCGTTATCGCAGTGGTGCTTTTGTCCGCTGTATTTATCGGTCTTGTTGACGCGCTGTTCAAATTCCTTGCAGGACTTATCGTTTGATCGACGGAGGAAAAACGATGGCGCAGAACGGAAAATGGTATGTCCTTCATACCTATTCGAGCTACGAAAACAAGGTCAAAACAAGTCTTGAAACTATAATCGAAAACAGAAAGCTTCAGGATCTTATTTTCGATGTCCGTATTCCGACGGAAACGGTTTCAGAAAACAACGAAGCGGGCGAGACGGTCGAAAAAGAAAGAAAGCTTTTTCCCGGCTATGTTCTGGTAAACATGATAGTCAATGACGACACATGGTTTATCGTTAAAAACATCCGCGGCGTTACCGGCTTTGTCGGACCCGAGGGTAAGCCCGTACCGCTCACTGATGCGGAGATTGCTTCACTCGGAATTATGAAACAGGCAGCGGAAGTTGACTATGCCGTCGGAGATTCCGTAAGAATAACGAGCGGATCGCTTGAGAACTTTACGGGTATCGTTGAGGAAATCGACATACCGAACAACAAAGTCCGTGTCGTAATTTCGATGTTCGGACGTGAAACCCCAGCAGAGCTCGAACTTGACCAGATAGAGGTCATCTGAGAGCAAATTCATTTCAATCTTTAAGGAAGGTAATTGACATGGCTCAGAAAATAACAGCTTATGTAAAGCTTCAGATACCTGCCGGCAAAGCAAATCCGGCACCGCCTGTAGGATCTGCTCTCGGTCAGCACGGCGTTAACATTATGGCTTTCACGAAGGAATTCAATGAAAGAACAAAAAATGACATGGGTCTCATAATCCCCGTAGTCATCACTATATATGCGGACCATTCCTTCACATTCATCACCAAAACACCTCCGGCAGCCGTTCTTATCAAGAAGGCTTGCGGAATCGAAAGCGGATCCGGCGTTCCCAACAAAACAAAGGTTGCCAAGATCACACGCGAACAGGTTCTTAAGATCGCCGAGCAGAAAATGCCTGACCTTAACGCAAACGACGTAGAGGCAGCGGCAAAGATGATCGCAGGAACAGCAAGAAGCATGGGTGTCGAGGTCGTAGACTGAGGTCCCTAAAAAGTGGGAGGATCGTTTGAATCGTCCGAAAAACCACACAGGAGGAATTGAATTAAAATGAAAAAAGGAAAGAATTATACAGAGAGCGCAAAACTCGTTGACAGAACAAAGCTTTATGATTCTGACGAAGCGCTCGGCCTTGTTTGCCAGATGGCAAAGGCAAAATTCGACGAAACAGTAGAAGTTCACGTTCGTCTCGGCGTTGACTCCCGTCACGCAGACCAGCAGGTCAGAGGTGCAATCGTTCTTCCGAACGGCACCGGTAAATCCGTTAGAATCCTTGCCTTTGTTAAAGGCGATAATATTCAGGCAGCAGAAGCTGCAGGCGCTGACTATGTCGGCGGTGCGGAACTCGTTGCAAAGATACAGAACGAAAACTGGTTTGATTACGACGTAGTAGTTGCAACTCCCGATATGATGGGTGTTGTAGGTCGTCTCGGTAAAGTCCTTGGTCCTAAAGGACTTATGCCTAACCCGAAAGCCGGAACCGTTTCCCCTAACATTGCTCAGGCTATTCAGGAGCTTAAAGCAGGTAAAATCGAATACAGACTCGATAAAACCAACATTATCCACTGCCCCATCGGAAAAGTTTCCTTCGGTACCGAAAAGCTTCAGGAAAACTTCGATACTCTTCTCGGAGCTATCGTAAAGGCTAAACCCGCAGCAGCAAAAGGTCAGTATATCAAAAGCTGCGTAGTAGCTTCCACAATGGGTCCCGGCGTAAAGATCAACGGCGCAAAGCTGATGTAATCCGGTCGGAAAACAAACAGAATATCAACGGATGGTCATTAGATCATCCGTTTTTATTTTAATCTTATTTGCTTGACTTTTTACCCGCGTAATGATATAATTATAATAATGATTAAAATAATAAAGAAATAACGTGAGTTTCCTTTGCCTTATGACGGTCATTGCTTCAAAAAAGAGCCCCGGCGTTTTTACGGATTATCTGAAAAATACTCTTCTTTTGCCCGATAACCCTGATCTGGACAGTCGTATCGCTTTTCATACAGATCTGTCCCTTTTTTCTTTCGGCGATACGGTGATCTGCGCACCGTTTCTATCTGATCTTCTATCCCGGGAGCTGCCTGCCGTATCAGTCATCTCGAGTGAACGTCCTTTTTCGCCGTATCCGCACGACGTTGCATACAATGCCGCGCTTGTGGGAAAAACGCTTTTCTGCAATGTGAGATACACTTCAAAAATGCTTCTTGCCGAGGCGCAAAAACGCGGATTCACTCTTGCGGATGTAAAACAGGGCTACTCGAAATGCAGCGTGATACCCGTAACGGATGATTCGCTTATAACGTCCGATAAATCAATCGCAATCGCCGCTGAAAAAGAAGGAAAAGATGTCCTTTTCGTCTCAAATCAAGGCGTTTTTCTCGAAGGATTCGACAACGGTTTTATCGGAGGCGCAGCGCTGTCTCTGAAAAACGAGATCGTGTTTACCGGCGATATTTCCGCACTGCGGGATGCTGAAAAAATCGTTGAGTTTATCGAGGCTTACGGTAAAAAGGCAGTATATTTTAAAAACTTCACGCTTACGGACATAGGAAGCCCCGCGCTTACTTACTGACCGTTTTATATCACTGTTTACAGGGGGATATCTTTATGGATGCCAAAGCCCGTATGGACGAACTCGTTTCGCTCATAAACTATCACGCAAAAAAATACTATACGGAAGACGCTCCTGAAATATCGGACTATGAATACGATATGCTTAACAGAGAGCTTCTTTCTCTTGAAGAAAAATATCCCGAGTTCCGTTCTCCGCAGTCACCGTCTCTTCGTGTCGGCGGCGCGATACTGAAGGGTTTTGACGAGGTTCGTCACGAAGTTCCGCTTGACAGTATGCAGGACGCATTTTCTTTTGATGAGATACGTGATTTCGACCGCAGAGTCAGACAGACGTTCCCCGATACCGAGTATGTTGTTGAACTGAAGATCGACGGACTATCCGTTGCGCTTGAGTATATCGACGGAAAATTCGTCAGAGGCGCAACAAGGGGCGACGGCGCGGTCGGAGAAGACATAACCGAAAATCTGAAAACTGTAAAGTCTATCCCGCTTACACTGTTTGAGCCGTATCCTCACCGCATTATAGTCAGAGGTGAGGTCTATATGCCCAGAACGTCTTTTGAAAACCTTAACAGAGAGCGGGAGGAAAACGGCGAAAATCTCTTTGCAAATCCCCGAAACGCCGCGGCAGGATCGCTCCGTCAGCTTGACAGCCGTGTCACCGCGAAGCGAAATCTCGATATTTTTGTCTTTAATCTCCAGCTTTCAGACGGAAATATGCCCAAAACGCATACTGAATCTCTCGATTATATGAAATCGCTCGGTTTTTGCGTGAGCCCGTATTATAACAGATTCAGATCCGTAGAGGACGTTATCGAAGAGATCGGACGGCTTGGCGAAAAACGCGAAGGACTGGAATTTGATATTGACGGTGCAGTTGTAAAGGTCAACAGCCTGTCACAAAGAAAAACACTTGGCAGCACGGTCAAATTCCCGAGATGGCAGATCGCATTCAAATATCCTCCCGAAAAAAAGGAAACGGTGCTTGAAGATATACAGATAAACGTCGGAAGAACCGGGGTTTTAACACCGCTGGCGATCCTCAGACCCGTTGCGGTCGCAGGTTCGGTCGTTTCTAGGGCTACTCTTCACAATAAAGATTTCATTGCCGAAAAAGATATAAGGATAGGCGATACTGTCATAATACAGAAAGCGGGAGACGTTATTCCCGCAATCGACGGCGTCGTTATTTCAAAGCGCAAAAGCGACAGCGTTCCTTTTGAAATGCCGAAAAAATGTCCTGTCTGCGGCGAAGAAGTCGCGCAGGATGCAGATAGTCCGTTCGTCAGATGCATAAATGCAGAATGCCCCGCTCAGCTGATAAGAAATATAGTGCATTTTGTTTCAAAAGACGCTATGGATATAGAAGGCTTCGGCGTTTCACAGATCGAAAGGTTCATATCGCAGGGATTTATCTCTTCCGCCGCCGATATCTACACTCTTGATTTCGGTAAGATTAAAGAGATGGACCGTTTCGGAGAAAAAAGCGTTGAAAACCTGAAAAACGCAATAGAAAAATCAAAGTCGAACAATCTTGACAGACTTGTCTACGCTCTCGGCATCCGCGAAGTAGGCTCAAAGGCGGCAAAACTGCTTTGCGAAAGGTTCAGGACGCTTGACGCGCTCATCGAAGCAGATGAAGATCAGCTTCTTTCTGTCGGCGAAATAGGGGAAATAACTACACGAAATATCATCGAATTTTTCGGAAAGAAAAAGAATCTCGAACTTATTGCCGATCTCAGAAAAGCAGGTCTGAATTTCACATATGTTTCAGACCGAGTATCCGATATCTTTTCGGGTATGACGTTCGTTTTGACGGGCACGCTTCCTTCGTACACAAGAGACGAGGCGAAGGCAGTCATAGAGAGCCTCGGAGGAAAAACAAGCTCTTCTGTTTCCAAAAAAACAACATACGTCCTTGCGGGCGATGAGGCTGGAAGCAAGCTTGAAAAGGCGCGTACACTCGGCATAAGGATAATAGACGAAACGGAATTCAGACGAATGACCGAGGATGCACAAGAGTAATGCAAAAAACACATATCCGTTATTTTTCAGGAGAATAAAATGATACTTGTCGGCGTTGTTGACAGCATAGTATTCAGGAATCATGAAACAGGCTACACGGTGCTTGAGGTTGAAACAAAACAGGGCAAGCAGACCGTTGTGGGCATTCTGCCGGTAATAGGCGAGGGCGAACAGATAGAGGTTGAGGGCGATTTTACAAATCATGCAACATACGGCAGGCAGTTTGCCGCAGAATCCTTCAGATCAAGTCTGCCTGCGGATGAAACGTCAATTTTCCGTTATCTTTCATCAGGCATCATAAAGGGAGTCCGTGCCGTCACCGCAAAAAACTTTATAAATGCGTTCGGACCGGATACTCTTGACGTTCTTGAAAACGATCCCGAAAAAGCGGCTACGGTCAAGGGTATGTCTCTTGACCGTGCAATAAAGATCTCAGAGCAGATGAAGTCTCTTACGGGCGTAAAGTCGATACTTATGGGGCTTGCAGGGTTCGGCATCACACCGTCCGACGCTTTCGGCATATACAGACAGTTCGGTGTTCACGCATATGAACTTGTCAGACTCAATCCGTTCAGGCTTTGCGATATCCCCAGTTTCGGCTTTGAAAAAGCAGACAGGATAGCCTCAAAGATGAATTATCCGTCAAACGACCGCAACCGTCTCTGTGCAGGTGTGCTTTACGTTCTTAAACATAATCTTTATAACAACGGACATACCTTTCAGCCGAGAGAAAAACTCATCGCTGCAGCGCAGAGCCTGCTTGAAGTTTCGCAGGACGAAATAGATATCATCATCGACCGTCTTGAAGAGGAAAAAGAGGTCGCAATCGAGCCGAAAATAGGCAATACAAACGGCGTATACTGGTTTCCCGCATACCGAGCCGAACAGATAATAAGCGAAAGGGTGTCTCTGGTTTCGAAGTTTGAAAAAGAATATCCCGGCGATTTTGAAAAGGACATTCTGAAGGCGGAAAAATCCCTTGGCATAGAATTTGCGCAGAACCAGAAAAACGCAGTGAAAAACAGCCTCTGCTACAGAATAATGGTCCTGACTGGCGGACCCGGAACGGGAAAGACCACCACGCTGAACGGCATAATATACAACTTTGAGCAGAAAGGCATTTCTTTTGCGCTCGCAGCGCCTACGGGACGCGCCGCCAAAAGGATGACCGAGCTTACGGGTAAGGAGGCAAAAACGATACACCGCCTTCTTGAATACGGCGAAAACGGCACTTTTGCAAAAAATCGTGAAAACACGCTTCAGTATGACGCTGTGATCATAGACGAAAGCTCAATGGTCGACCTGTTCCTTTTTTCCGCTCTTGTTCAGGCAACTGGCATTTCCACGCGGCTTATACTTGTCGGAGACGCAAATCAGCTGCCCCCTGTCGGACCGGGATGCGTTTTTAAGGATATAATTTCCTCGGGCGCGGTATCGGTAGTTGAACTCAACGAAATATTCCGTCAGTCCCGCGAAAGTATGATAGTTACTAACGCACACGAGATAATCAACGGACGTATGCCCGAGTGCCGTGATACAAAACACGACTTTTTCTTCATTCCGTCTGCAACGCCGGAAGATCTCGCAATGAAAGTTTCTGATCTTTACACCGCAAGGCTTCCCAGAGCATACGGATTTGATCCGATGACCGATATCCAGATAATCTGTCCGACGAAAAAAACGCTGTGCGGAACAGCTTCACTCAACGCCATGCTCAAAGAGCTTGCAAATCCGCAGAACGGAGACAAAAACGAAGTATCTTTTCACGGAACCGTTTTTCGTGAGGGCGACAAGGTGATGCAAACGAGGAATAATTACGAAATCGTTTACGAAAGCGATTTCGGAGCAGAAGATCAGGGCGTTTTCAACGGAGACATAGGCAGAATAGAACAGATTGCTCCCGACGGGGAGGCTGTGACCGTTCGGTTTGACGATAAAAAAGTAACTTATTATTCACAGGACCTTGAAGACGTCGAGCTTGCCTATGCCATAACCGTCCACAAAAGCCAGGGAAGCGAGTGGGATGCCGTCATTTTGCCTGTTATGGACGGCTACGATCCTCTGTTCACGCGAAACCTTCTTTATACTGCCGTTACCCGTGCAAAAAAGATCATCGTTATAGTGGGTTCATATGAGAGGCTGAAAAAAATGGTCGACAACCAGACTTCAGACAAACGCTACTGCGGACTGAAATATATGATTCTTAAAATGTTATGAGAAATATTATTACCGTGATCACGGATATGATCTTTACAAGAAGATGCCCCGGATGCGGTGAACCTGTCGATATATTCGCCGATAGCGACATATGTCCTTCATGTCTGCCCGGATTTCGGGATATTTCGGATAAAATGTTTTACGTCTCCGATATACGCTGCCTTAAAGCGGTTTATTCGTTTTCCGGTCCCGCAAGACACGGGCTTCACCGCTTTAAATTCAGGGGAGACGGTTCTGCGGGTATTTTCTTTGCAGACAGGATCGCCGAAATGATAAGAAATGAAAAATATTTCGATAAAAACTGCGTCCTCGTCCCGATCCCAGGTAATATCGAAAAAACCGACAGAGAATACGTTCAGGCGGTATTTCTCGCCAAAAGAATAGCCCGAAAGCTGCATATCGGGTACGTCGGCGATGCCATGAGAAAGAAAAAATCCGTAATATCCCAGACAAAATGCAGAACTCTGCTTGCAAGAAGAGAAAATATCGCAAACGCATTCATTCTTAACAAACGCTCCGCATCAAAGCTCTGCGGAAAAAAAGTGATCATCATAGACGATATATCGACAACCGGTTCAACTATTTCCTCCGCTGCAAGAACTCTTAAAAAGGCGAATCCCGCGGAAATATATGCCGCATGCGCGGCAAGGACTCCCACGCATAAAGACATCGGGAAAAAATATATCGTCAGATGTCCCGACAACATGAAAACACTTCTTGTCGTTGCAAAGGGAAATAGTGACAGCTAAAAAACACACGGCAGCGTTTATGCGCGGCCGTTTTCGGTTTTTTAATAAAAACACCCATAAATCTGAAAATTGTTAATTTTTACCTATTTACTTTTTTTATTAAATGTTATATAATAGATTAGATAAGTAAAAATAAATGTCGGTTACAGGAGAAATAAACTTTATGGTTATCGGTTTTGACAACGCGAAGTATCTTAAGATGCAGTCAGAGCATATCATGCAGAGAATAGGTGAGTTCGGCGGTAAGCTATACCTCGAATTCGGCGGAAAGCTTTTTGACGACTATCACGCATCAAGAGTTCTGCCGGGATTTGCGCCGGACAGCAAGCTTCAGATGCTTAAAAAAATCGCTGCGGACGTTGAGATCGTCATCAGTATCAGCGCGGCGGATATCGAAAACAATAAAGTCAGAAAAGATTACGGTATTACATATGAAACAGACGTCCTTCGTCTTGTAGACGCTTTCCGCGATGCAGGTCTTTTTGTAGGCAGCGTTGTTATTACTCAGTGCGCAGGTCAGCCCGCAGCCGAAAACTTTAAAAACAGACTTGAGAAGCTCGGACTGAAAGTTTACCGTCATTATCTTATCCCCGATTATCCTTTCAACGTATCAAGAATAGTAAGCGAAGATGGCTACGGAAAAAACGATTATATCGAAACACAGCGTCCTCTCATTGTAATTACTGCTCCCGGCCCCGGAAGCGGAAAAATGGCTACCTGCCTTTCTCAGATATATCACGATCATCTTCGCGGCATCAAAGCAGGCTATGCAAAATTCGAGACCTTCCCCGTATGGAACATGCCCCTCAAACATCCCGTCAACCTTGCTTATGAAGCCGCTACGGCGGACCTTAACGACGTAAATATGATAGATCCCTATCATCTTGATGCATACGGCATAACGACCGTAAACTATAACAGGGACGTTGAAATATTCCCCGTTCTCAATGCCATGTTCAGAAACATTTACGGAGAAAGCCCGTATAAATCACCCACTGATATGGGCGTAAATATGGCAGGCTACTGCATTATTGACGATGAAGTTGTCCGCAATGCCGCAAGACAGGAAATAATAAGACGTTACTATACTACTCTTTGCGACCGTATAAACGGAAAAACCGGAGAGTCAACGGTAAAGAAGATAGAAATGCTCATGCAGCAGGCGGGTATCAGCGACGCAGACAGAAAACCGATCGCAGCCGCTATTGAAAGAGAACAGCTGACCGGCGCGCCTACCGTTGCCATCGAACTTCCCGACGGTCGTGTCGTTTCAGGCAAAACGTCTGCTCTTCTCGGTCCTTCCGCAGCGGCACTTCTGAACGCGGTCAAAGCGCTCTGCAATATGGAAAAAGAAAAGAAACTTATTTCTCCTTCCGTTATCGAACCGATCCAGAGACTTAAAACCGAAGTTCTGGGCAATCATAACCCGAGGCTTCATTCCGATGAGGTCCTCATCGCCCTTTCCATTTCAGCAGCAACCGATCCGGATGCAGCGCGTGCCGCTGAGGCTCTTCCTTTGCTGCGCGGATGCGAAGCTCATTCAACGGTGATTTTAACGCAGGTCGACGACGATACATACAGGAAGCTCGGCATCCGTCTTACCTGCGCGCCTAAATATCAGACTAAAAAACTCTATCATAAATAATTGTTTAAAAGGAGGGTGACTGTCATGAAAAAATGTGTTAACTCAGCGGTATTTACCGCTTTGACAGTCGCTGCTTCCGCAGGTATTGTTCTTGCTCCCGGCGCGTTCGCCCTGTTTTCAATCATAGCGACCGTTCTTTTCACGTTCGTGATAGTCTATTCGGATACAACTGCTTCGCGAGTGGTTTCTCAGAGCGTGATAGCGGTTGTTTATATCGCTTCCGTTGTCATATTAAAAGACCCAGTTCCGGGCTTGCTTCTGCTTGCAACTTTCTTCCCTGTCGGATGGGCTGTAGGTTCATCATATCTGATGAAAAGAAACCTGAACTCCGCAGGCGCAATGTCCGTTTTGTTCGGTGCAGTCTTTCTTCTTGCCGTATTTGCGGTCTACGCGCTCTTTTCCGCGCCTGACGGCGGATCGTTTGCCGGAGTTGCGGAATCGCTGCGTGAAGCGTTCGTTTCACGCGTTGAAACCGCTCTTGAAAGCGCGATTGCTGCTCAGCCGGAAATTCCGTCGAATGTGGCTCTTTATTCCGTCCCGTCGATTGCTGCCGCGATTTTTTCATACATTCCGGCTGCGATTGCCATATGGTATCTCGCATGCGCCGCCGTATCTTTCGCAGTCCTCAGAAAAGCGCAGAGGGCTATCGGAAACGATATTTCATTCATGGGTGAATTCAGCGATTTCAGGGTAAGCAAGGCAGGGGCGATAGTATATTTTATTGCGTCGCTCATCTCTCTTCTGACCATGGGTTCCGTTGCGGGGACTGCGGCACTCAACTTCACGGGCGTTATGTCCACGGTGCTTTCTTATGCGGGCATCGCTCTTATCGCCTACATACTTGATTTTAAAAATATATCCGGCGTTTTCAGACGAATAATAATAGTGGCTTTGTTTGTTATCGGCATTTTGCCAATCGGCATTTCATATATTCTTTCACTTGTGGGGCTTGTTGACTCATACCTCAATATCCGCGAAAGATTTATGAATTCCGGTCATTGAAAAGGGAAGGTGTAACATGAGCGGAAAGTATATCATAACAGCTCTTTCATCAAGGATAGTCTATATTATCCTTGCCGTTTTCTGCATTCTTTTCCGTATTTATCACCCGGGCACGCTCAGCTATATTTTCATCCTTGTTTCCGTCCTTTATATAGTAGGTTTTGAGATATATGCACGAATCACAAAGAAAAACGTTAAGAAAACGCTGAAAAACACTGTTGCGGTAATGAATCTTCGCACCGTAAACAGGCTCGGCACGTTCCCTCTGCCTGTCGTTGTATGCGACGGTGAGGGCAATATTCTGTGGTTCAGCGAAAAATTCATCGATCTTGCCGGTGAACCGTTTGTTTCAAAGCTTAACAATATTAAAACGGTTGACAGGGCTCTGCCCGCGTCGGACCGCACGGAGATCACGGTGGGAGATAAAACCGTTGCGGTTTATGTTGATAAAGACGAAACTTATAACGGCGTGATGTATATCCTTTATTTCTTTGACAGAACGGATTATGCCATCCTCAAACGCGAACAGCAGCTTCTGAAGCCCGTGGCGGCTTATCTCACAATAGATAATTACGACGAGCTCTTCAAAAACATCCGTGAGGGAGACAGCTCCGTTGCGGTAGCCACCATAGACGATGCTGTAATGCACTGGGCGGCTCAGGCAGAGGGTATAATCAAGAAAACCGAAAAGAACAGATACTTTTTCATATTTGAAAACAGATTTATAAAACAGTTCACCTCCGATCGCTTTGATATCCTTGATAAGGTCAGGGATCTGCCCATAATCAGTTCTATCCCGCCAACACTTTCGATCGGTGTAGGCGTTTCGGGCGGTTCTCTGTCGGAAAGCGAAGATGCCGCAAGAAAAGCTCTTGACATGGCTCTGAGCAGAGGCGGCGACCAGGCAGTTATTTCAACGTCAAACGGCTTTGAGTTCTTCGGCGGATATGCAAGGATAAACGATACGCGCACGAAAATACGTTCACGTGTCCTCGCATCGTCGTTTGCGGAAGTTATCAGGAGCGTTGACAACGTAATCGTCATGGGTCATAAATATGCGGATATGGACAGCCTCGGCGCATGCATAGGCGTTGCGTGCATAGCCATGTCTAAGCATAAAGACGTTTACGTCGTTCTTGACAACAATACAAATCTTGCGGATACTCTTTATGACAGACTCGTTATGTCCGAACGTCATAAAAACCTCTTTATCACAAAAGAGCAGGCTCTGATGAACGTAGGACTGAATACGCTGCTCGTCATTGTTGATACCCACCGCGGAATGTATACCGAAATGCCGGAGCTTCTTTCATACGCGGGCAAGGTCGCGGTTATTGACCACCACAGAAAAGCTGCCGATTTTATAAAGGACACCGTATTCTTCTTCCATGAGCCTTATGCGTCGTCGGCTTGCGAAATGATAACCGAGCTTATACAGTATCTGGGTGACTGCAATCCGTCGCCTATCGAAGCGGAGGCTTTGCTTGCAGGTATTTACCTTGACACCAAAAACTTCGCCGTTCGAACAGGCACCTGCACCTTTGAAGCGGCAGCATTTCTCAAAACGATGGGCGCTAACACCGTTAACGTAAAGCTCATGTTCCAGACGGATATGGAAACATATAGAGACCGTGCAGAGATCATTAAAAATACTCAGATATACAGATCTATATTTGCCATTTCGGTATTCGAAGCTCAGTCTGAAGGCAACATCAAGATCGCAACCTCGCAGGCTGCGGACGAGATGCTGAATATTGAAGGAGTTCAGGCTACGTTTACCATATTTGAAACAAAAGATTATTCAAATATATCTTCACGCTCGTTCGGCAACATAAACGTTCAGCTTATTATGGAAAAGCTGGGCGGAGGAGGACATCAGAGCATGGCGGGTACGCAGCTTAAAGGCGTAAACGCCAAAGAGGCATATATTAAGCTTACGAATGCAATAGATGCTTTCCTTGAAGAACAGGGCAGGATAGATATCAAATAACTCTTAAAGGAGGACAGAATCATGGAAGTAATTTTGCTTCAGGACGTAAAAACACTCGGTAAGAAAAACCAGATAGTTAAAGTGAGCGACGGCTATGCGAGAAATTTCCTTTTCCCGAAAAAGCTTGCCGTAGAAGCCACAGCCGTAAACAAAAACGCAGTGGAAATACACAATAAAGCCGAAGAAGATAAGCGTAAGGCAGAAAAGGCAAGGGCTGAGGAAGATAAAAAGTCTCTTGAAAACCGTGTTTTCACGGTGAAGGCCAAAGGCAGCAGCACCAAGCTTTTCGGCGCAATAACCTCTAAAGAAATAGCCGACGCGATCGAAAAAGAAAGCGGACTTGCTATTGATAAAAAGAAGATCAGCGTTGCAAACATCAAAACATACGGCGAATATACAGCCGAGGTGAAACTCTACCCCGAAACGGCTGCCAAAATCACCGTTCACGTAGTGCCGGAAGAATAAAATGGAAATCAAAGATAACGACCGTAAAATGCCTTACAGCATCGAGGCGGAGCAGGCGGTTCTCGGAGCGATACTTCTTGATCCCGAAAAGATATCCGCAGCTGCCCAGAAGCTGAAGCCCGAAAGCTTTTATTTCAAAAAGCATTCGGAAATATTTGAAACAATGACGGAGATGTTCAACCTTACCGTCCCCATCGAAGGTGTTCTTTTGCTCGAAAAACTCAGGGAAAAAGGATATTTTGAAGATGATGCGGATAAAGAATATCTCCTCGGACTTGCCGAATCATCCTCTCTTATCAACGATATCAATTATTATATCGATATTGTTTCCGATAAGGCGTCTCTGCGCAGGATAATCGACGTCTGCGGAGACGTGAGCAATCTTTGCTACAGCGGCGATGACGTAAAGGATATTCTTGATATAGCCGAAAAAAGCTTTTACGAAATAACAAACGGTCGTCAGAATACAACGCTTTATAAGCTCGAATCAGTAGTAAAGGATGAGCTTGAGCGCTGGTCGGAACAGAAAAACGATACTACCGGTAAATATGACCCGCTGAAGCTCGAAATATCGGCAGTGGATAATTTCATAGGCGGTTTCAACAACTCCGACCTCGTTGTCATAGCAGGACGACCCGGTATTGGCAAAACGTCGTTTGCCCTGAACGTAGCATACAATATAGCCAATTCGTCAAACTATAACCCGAAGCGATCCGTCGTTTTCTTCTCTCTTGAAATGTCAAAAGAGCAGCTTGCGCACAGGATCATATCAATGGAACGCAGAATGGACAGCTACGTGCTCAGAACGGGGGCTCTTACAGACGATCAGTGGTCCGACCTTTTCAGGTTCTGGCACGATGATTTACAGAATGTTCAGATGTTTTTTGACGATACGCCGTCAATAACCGTTATCGAAATGAAGGCAAAGCTTCGCAGAGTCCCCAATCTCGGGCTTATAGTTATAGACTACCTTCAGCTCATGAACTCTTCACGCAAAATCGACAACCGCGTTCTTGAGATCTCCGAGATCACGCGTTCTCTTAAAATACTTGCAAAAGAATTCAACGTTCCCGTAATTCTGCTTTCACAGCTTTCAAGAAGCATTGAGCAGCGAAAGGACGATAATAAAACGCCCCGTCTTTCAGACCTGAGAGACTCAGGTTCTATCGAGCAGGACGCAGATATCGTTATCTTCCTCAGCAGACCGGACTACTACGACAAAGAAACCGCGCAGAAAAACATCTGTGAGGTCATCATTGAGAAAAACCGTCACGGTCAGACGGGTAAAGTAAGTATATTCTGGGACGGCGCGCACACCTCGTTCCATTCGATCTCATCAAGTGACGTAAATGAACAGTATTGACAGCCTTATCCGCGAAAATATCGAAAAAAACAGCCTGCTTTCGGAATGCAGCGGGGTAGTTCTCGCCGTTTCCGGCGGGGCAGACTCGATGACGCTTCTTGACTATTTCATTCGTGAAATAAAAAGCGTTCCTTTTGCCGTCGCTCATGTGAACCACGGCATACGCAAAGAATCAGACGCCGAAGAAGAGTTTCTGAAAAGCTATTGCGACAATCATTCGGTCAGACTTGAGGTTCTCAGGGCTGATATCCCGCACAGTAAGCCTGCGGGAGAAACGATGGAGGAGTATTCGCGCCACGTCAGATACACATTTTTTGACAGCGTCAGAAAAAAATACGGCTTTTCGCATATAGCTACCGCACATAACAGAAACGATGCAACGGAATCGTTTTTTATGAATATAATCAGAGGCGCCGGAATCCACGGAGCCGCAGGAATCCCGGTCGTAAGAAGTGACGGTGTTATCAGACCGCTTCTTTTCTGTGAAAAAAAGGACGTTCTCGACCATTGCAAAAAAAACGGTATTCCGTTCGTTACCGATCTTACCAATTTTGAAAATATCTGCACCCGCAACGTTTTACGAAATGACGTCCTTCCGCGCCTTCGCGAAATAAATCCCAGGCTTGACGATGCGGTCTTTCGCATAACTACCATCGCGGCTGAGGACGAAGAATACTTCGAAAAACGTGTCGATGAGGCGATAAATTCGTTCGGAAAAAATCGGCAGAAAAACGAAGTCCCGCTGAATTTTTTAAGGAATGCGGAAAAGCCCGTGATTTCAAGGCTTTTAAGACGCGTTTATTCAACGGTCGACGCCGGCGCGGTCTTGACATTCAGGCAAACAAATGATATAATTTTTCTGCTTGAATCGGGTCATACGTCAGACCGCGTACTTATTGCAAACGGTTATTTCGCCGTTCTCGATTATGAATATCTGCGTTTTGAAAGTGCTGATGACAGCCTGCCTCAAGCAGTTTGTGAGCAGATATCCGAAGGTGATAATTCGTTTGGCGGCTTTTATGTAACACTGAAAAAAACCGCGGTCAGCAAAGAAAACATACGCGCATGCTTTCAGGGCGATCCGCCGTTCGTTATCAGATCAAGAAAAGCGTCTGATCGCATACGTCTTTACGGCAGACCTGAAAAATCCGTAAAAGAACTGTTTATAGATGAAAAGATCCCTGCGAAAAAACGTCCGTCAATGCTGATAGTAACAACCTTAACAGACACGCCTCTGTGGCTTCGCGGCTTCGGCGCTTCGAACGAAGGATACGCGGGTATCGGGGAAAACGCGTGGGAAATAACGATTAAAGAGACCGGAAACGGCAATAAGGGAGAATAAAGGGGAATATTAAAATGAAAGACGTTAAAGTATATCTTTCCGAAAAGGAAATTAAAGAAAAGGTTGCCGAACTTGGCAGAAAGATATCAGAAGATTATCGCGGAAGCGACAAAAATCTGCTTGTCATCGCCGTTCTCAAGGGCTCGGTAATTTTTCTCAGCGACCTTATACGCAATATAGACGTTGATCTTGCGATCGACTTTATGGTAATCTCAAGCTACGGACGGTCTACCGTTTCAAAGGGCAATGTAAAAATAATAAAAGACCTTGATATAAACATTCACAGTTATGATCTTCTCATCGTTGAGGATATTCTTGACAGCGGCTATACTCTTTCGAAACTCATCGAGATCCTTAAAGTCCGCAATCCCAAATCTCTTAAAATATGCGCACTTCTCGATAAACCTGACCGCAGGGTAGTTAATGTGGATCTTGATTATTGCGGTTTTACCGTTCCAGATGAATTCATCGTCGGCTACGGACTTGACTATGACGAAAAATACAGAAATCTCCCATATATCGGCATCCTTGAGCCGTAAATCCCTTTAGCAGGAGGACAATATATTGAAGAATATCAGAAGCATCGGCTTTTACGCTGCGTTGATACTTGTATTGGTTTTGATAGTTGCTCTGCTTTTCAGCGGAGGAAACGAAAAAAAGATAAAGTATTCGCAGGTGATTGACCAGTTCAGAAACAGACAGGTTTATTATTTTGAGATAAACGACGACCTTCTTGAGGTTCAGCTTGTTTCGGGCGAAAAATACTCGTTTACACTCTATTCTCCGCTTTTATTCCTTGAAGACGTGAAAGAGGATATTGACGCAGCAAGAGAAAACGGAACCATGACCGGCTACGACCTTACTCCGCCGGCTGAAACACCGTTCTGGCTTGCATTTCTGCCTTATCTGATCTTCGGAATCGGCATTATGCTCCTTTGGTTCTTTATGATGAACCAGATGAACGGCGGGGCAAAGGCGATGTCGTTCGGCAGAGCGCGCCTTAAAACAAATGAAGGACAGAAAAAACGCATTACTTTTGCGGATGTTGCTGGCGCAGATGAGGAAAAGGAAGAACTGACGGAGATCGTCGATTTTCTGAAGCAGCCAAAAAAATATACCGATATGGGCGCACATATCCCCAGAGGCGTCCTTCTTGTAGGTCCTCCGGGTACAGGTAAAACATACCTTGCCAAAGCCGCTTCGGGCGAAGCGGGAGTTCCGTTCTTTTCCATCTCGGGTTCGGACTTCGTTGAGCTTTACGTAGGCGTAGGCGCATCGCGTGTTCGTGACACTTTCGAGCAGGCAAAGAAAAACGCTCCGTGCATAGTATTTATCGATGAGATAGACGCGGTAGGCCGTCAGAGAGGCGCAGGTCTGGGAGGCGGACACGACGAACGCGAACAGACGCTTAACCAGCTGCTCGTTGAAATGGACGGTTTTGACGAAAACGAAGGCGTTATAGTTATGGCTGCAACAAACCGTCCCGATATACTCGATAACGCGCTCCTGCGTCCCGGACGTTTTGACAGACAGATAGTTATAAATCTTCCGGACGTTAAAGCACGTGAGGAAGTATTGAAGATACACGCTAAAAACAAGCCTATCGGAGAAGACGTCGATCTTGCGGTGATCGCAAAAACAACAGCCGGCTTCTCTCCGGCTGACCTTCAGAATATCCTTAACGAAGGCGCTCTTCTTGCCGCAAGAAGAAAACATGACAAGATACACATGAGCGACGTCGAAGACGCTATACTCAAAGTTATCGTCGGTATCGAAAAGAAGTCAAGGAAAATAACTGACAAGGAAAAACGCCTTACATCATATCATGAAGGCGGACATGCAATTATAAATAAGGTTCTTGTTTCACAGGGCCCTGTTCACCAGATATCCATTGTTCCGAGAGGACTTGCAGGCGGATTTACTCTTTCGCTGCCGCAGGAAGATAAAAACTATATGTCCAAAAACGAAATGTTTGAAGAGATCGTTTCGCTTCTTGGCGGACGTGTTGCTGAAGCTCTTTGCCTCGATGATATCTCAACAGGCGCTTCAAACGACATACAGCGCGCGACCTCTATCGCAAAGAAAATGGTTACCAAATACGGTATGTCCGATCTCGGTCCGATAGATTACGCAGGACAGGACGAAGTATTTATAGGCAGATCTTTCGGTACGCAGCTCAATTATTCCGAAGAGACTGCGGCAAGGATCGACAGAGAGGTTTCCTCTATCATCAACCGCGCATATAGTCTTGCACAGTCGATTCTTGAACAGAACAGACATTATCTCGATAAGATCGCTGAAATTCTTATGGAAAAAGAAAAAATGTCATCCGAAGAATTCTATGCGATATTCGATCAGGCTCCGGCTCCTGAAAACGCATAAATGAATACATATCAAAAAAACCGACACCATCAGGCGTCGGTTTTTCTGTTGTTCGGTTTTATTTAATCAAGATAATCATTGTAAAGATCGTCAAGAGTGCTTTGCATTTTTGATTCCATAGAATCCAGAGTTTCGGCAATCGACAGCGTGCCCTCCGTCATACGGACAAGCTTTGCTTCAAGATCGCCTGCAAAGGATGAGTAAACAAGATAATCAAAGAAAGTGTCGTCTCTCAGGATTTTGAAATATTCAAAAGATTCATTGGTGAAAAACGTTGTTCGGCTGAAATCGTCCTGCCATGTATCAACCGTTTCCCCGGGAAGCGGCTGGAACATAAACGGTAAGAGAATCGAGTGAATTTCTTGATCCGAGTTTGCCGGAGCGTAAAAGAACCGTGAATTGAATGAGTATGCCGTTCTGGGTGTTCCGGGTACATAGCTTGGACCGGCGGGAAAGTATATCCACTCATATGCGTCCTGCATTTTATACGAAAGATTCTGAGTTCCCTCATCTGAAAGGCCCATATGTGTATATTCCATATAAAACGCACGTCTGTTTTCAACAAAAGGTTCAATATTCTGTCTGTCGCCGCCGTTGCATATCAGATCTCGTTCCGCAAGACCGTTTGTAAATTCAAGGGCTTCAATTGTTTTCTGATCGTTAAATGAATATACAAGTCTGCCGCTTTCATCTTTTGTTACTGCTCTTGCACCGTTTGAATAAAGCGCTCCGAGTTCAAGATACGGCAGGTTGGTGTATGCCATAGCATATGTTCTCATGTTTTCGTCAGGGCTTGATACATCATGTATCGCTTCACACATTTTTTCAAACGTTGCCCATATCCACTCTCCCTGTTCGTCAAGCTCGTGGGGAGATGCCTGCTGATAATTTGATATTACTCTCGGGTTGAACCACATTGCAGGCACGGTATCTGCTGCGGGAAAACCCCAGTAGTATGCGATGATGGAATAATAGTCCCCATTGAAATTTCCGGCTTCCAGAACAGCGGGAGGACCGAACAGTCCCGACTGAAGGTCTAAATCCATATCTGAAAACGGAGCGAAATAACCGTTTTGCAGATATTTACCTGTGATCACCTGATGAATTGCGTTAAACATCAGATCCGCATATTTCATATTCGCCGCATAATAAGCAAGAAAAGCTGCGATATCACTGCCGTTCAGAATATCGATTTTGCAGTTGAATTTTTCTTCGGTTTCCTTATAGCGCTGCAACAGCTTGTCACCTCTCGCGGTATCGCCCGACACAGGGTTCAGAGGATATACGCTGCCGTGTGTTATCGCGGCGATCTTGTATTCATATCCCAGAAGGTCTGCGTCTGAATCACTATCTGCCGAATCATATTGCGGAATTACTTCCGCTTCAGACTGACTGCCGCAGGAGCACATTATAAATACCATGCAAAATGCCAGAATTAAACTGAAAGTTCTTCTCATTGTTAGCCTCTTTCTGTTCGTAATTATGCATTTACCAAAGTTTTTTCGTCACCATTTTTATCGGTTTGCATTCCGGAAGATCGCTTGCCGTTTTTTCGTTTGCAGAGGTGAATTTAATTGGAAGAGCTGTGAGCTCCGAAAGCCTTTTCATCTTTTCTTCTGTTTCAATAATTGTATTTTTTACTGTTTCATCACCGAGATTGGAATTGTTTACAAGAGCCGTCGCTTTAAGGTGAGAAGCTGCTTCGATATCGTAAAGCAGCGAGACCATTTCATCTTCGTTTGATGTCATGGGTCTGTAAAAATTTACGATGTAAAGCATTTCGTAGCCCTGTTTAATTATATCTTTGGCGTATCTGCCCAAAACGACCGCGCCGGCGTCGTCTCCCCCGACATCCCAGAAAACTTTGCAGTCCGTATTAAAAACTTTCATCACTGTTGCAGGCATTGCGGGAATATCAAGATTTGTGTTTGCGCTCATCGGCGCGATAAGTTCTATTCCCGCTTCAGTGAGTATGTCTTCATTATCTGCAGACCGGAAATACGGATTTACTATATCAGCATCGATAAGAAATACTTTTTTATCTGTTTTTTTTGCCTCTTCAAGCGCAAGGTTTACCGCAATATTTGTTTTGCCGGAACCGTAGTGACCGGTGATTACTG
>JAEEGI010005294.1_pt1 | contig 29723 bp, 24 predicted proteins | sample 8958751 | NCBI WGS metagenome assembly JAEEGI01 (sample SAMN16246545, study PRJNA631951) | gut metagenome | biome: gut microbiome; feature: rumen; material: KS-attached | host: Bos | place: Iran: Karaj | collected 2018-10 | reverse complement strand
CCTACCACATCGACCAAATCATCGATGGCGAGACAGTGGAGGAGGTGCTGGCCTATGTGCAGTATAACCCCCGCAAACTGGTGCGCCAACTGGAAATCTGGGTGACGAAGAGCGTGAAACAAGGGAAAATCTCACTCGAAGAAGGCAAGGAGTTCCTCTCCAACTACCGCTCCGGCCTTTACGGATACACCTACCTGGAGTGATGAGAGATTGAAAATTGAAGATTGAAGATTGAAAATTGGCCTTCGGTCGAAATTGCTCACCCGAATGGCACTCCTTGCCTTCAAAAAAGGGGCAGGTGTCTATGTCCCTCTAATCCCTCTTTAAATAATCTATGAAACAACCTCTTATTATCGTGAAAGTGGGGGGAGCCGTGGTAGAAGACGAGGCACAACTCCACCAACTCCTGGAAAACTTCTCTGCCATAGCGGGGAAGAAAGTGCTCGTGCATGGCGGAGGACGGCGTGCCACGAAAATTGCCGCCTCACTGGGCATAGAGAGCCAAATGGTGGGCGGACGACGCATTACCGATGGCAAGATGCTCGAGGTGGTGACCATGGTCTATGGCGGACTGGTGAACAAGAACCTCGTGGCACTGCTGCAGGCACACGGCGTGAATGCCCTCGGACTGACAGGGGCCGACATCGACGTTATCCGCTCTCACCGCCGCCCGCTGCGCAACGGCATCGACTTCGGTTTCGTGGGTGACGTAGACTGTGCTGACGGCGAGCAACTGCACCGACTCATCGACATGGGCATCACTCCCGTCATGGCACCATTGACCCACGACGGCAACGGACAGTTGCTTAATACCAATGCCGATACCATCGCCTCGACCACTGCCGTGGCCCTTGCGCCCTACTATGACGTGACACTCGTCTATGCCTTCGAGCAGCCGGGCGTGATGGATGGCACAGGACCCACGGCACAGGTTATCCCCACCATCACCCACGACAGTTTCCGCACCCTCGTGGCCGATGGCACCATCAGCGGTGGCATGATACCCAAAATAGAAAACGCCCTCGACGCCATCAACCAAGGCGTAAAGAAAGTGGTCATCACCCGCGCCGATGCCATCGACGGCACCAAGGGCACCATGGTTACGGGCTTCGCCCGATTGAAAATTGAAGATTGAAGATTGAAAATTAGCCCCTAAGGCCCCTAAGGTCCTTAGGGTCTTTAAAGTCCCTAAAAACCTTAGTGTCGTTGGTTAATAATTGTTAAAACATCTTACCTCTGTCGATTAGTTGTAACATCCCACCCCCCCAATCGTCATTTATTCAGAGAGATGAAGAATATCAGTTTCCGAAATGATGTGCTACCGCTGAAAGACGTGCTCTACAGGCTTGCGCTGCGCATCACCCTCAAGCACGAAGAAGCACAGGACATCGTGCAGGATACACTGATAAAAGTCTGGAACAAACGCGACGAATGGGACAGTATAGCGTCGATAGAGGCCTATAGCCTCACCATCTGCCGAAACCTGGCACTCGACAAACTCAAACTCCGCGACAACCAGAACGAGTCGATAGACAGCATCCCTCTCGGCACCCCCGACCACGGCAACGACCCCTATGAGCAGATGCAACAGAAAGACCGCATCGACCTCGTGAGACGGATGGTGAACGCACTGCCGGAGAAACAGCGCAGTTGCATCCAACTACGCGATTTCGAGGGAAAGCCATACAAGGAAATTGCCGACATCCTCGGCATCAGCGAGGACCAGGTGAAAGTGAACATCTTCAGGGCCCGTCAGGCCATCAAGAAAAAATACCAGGAAATAGAAGGTTATGGACTATAAGTACATTGAACAATTGCTGGAACGCTACTGGCAGTGCGAGACGACACTCGAGGAGGAGCAAATCCTCCGCACGTTCTTCTCGCAAGAGAACGTGCCGGCATGTCTTCTCCCCTACAAAGACCTGTTCACCTATGAGCAGAGCGATGTGGAGGAAAATGTACTTGGAGACGAGTTCGACAAGATGATGCTCGAGATGACAGGAGAGGCCGCGCCGGTGAAGGCACGCACCATCAGTATGGTGCAGCGTCTGAAGCCACTCTTCAAGGCAGCAGCCATCGTTGCCATCATCCTCACACTGGGCAATGCCTCACAGGTGGCGTTCCAACCCAAGGACACGCCGCAAATCACCGAGAACGACCTCTACGAGAAACCCACCGACGGGGTGGAGGTGGCCAAGGCCGATACCATGCGTCAGGACTCGATGAAACTCTCCGAGGCACCCATCCTGAAATAGATATTTCTATGCTTTCTCTATAAAATCAAATGTTTAGTAAAACAAAATGAAACTGTGAAGTTTCAATTCTCTCAAATTTTTCATAACATACTAATGGTGGAAAGGCCGTTGCCCAAAAAGGCAATGGCCTTTCTGATGATGGGCCTTTTATGCGGAAATGATGCATTTTCAACCAGATGGATACATTAATGTTAATAATAATGGACAATAATATGCATACGAAAGAGAAATTTTTATATATTTGCAGCGAATTTGGGTTTTGTGCCCTTTTTCTTTCCTGAAACTCGAAATTTAATAACCAAAACTGTATATTTATGAAACAAAATCTACGATTCTTAATGTTGACACTGCTATGCGCGGTGATTGGCACGTCTTGGGGACAACAGGTCACACTCGACTTCACTACCAACTCATGGAATTTACCGACAAGTAACACTACTGGTCTACAAACGTATACAAGTGGTGATTACTCTATTAAACTTTATGCTTCAACTGCATATAGTTGGAAATCTTCTGGCTATCTTCTTTTCGGTAAAACCGACTCTTATATAGAACTTCCCGCCTTCGACTTTGATGTGGAGAAGATAGAATTTGTAGGTAATAGTGCTGCATCTGCTTCTACTAAAATGAATGTCTTTGTTGGTGATGTTGCCGTCAGCACAGAAACAACAGGTAGTCAAGTTACTAACACCTATGTAATTGCTGAAAGTTACCAGGCTGCTGGAAATGTTTATAAGATAAAAGTAACATCTAGCCACAATGCTCAGGTTACCTATATCAAGATTTACAAGAAAGAAGGACCCACTGATAAGTACTACGTGGCTGGTTCTTGGACAGACCCGGAATGGGCCGGTGGCAAGATTCAGATGACCAAGAAATCTGACGGCACCTATACATTGGTGTGTGACCAGGAATTGGCAGCGGCAGTGCAATTCAAGATCATCAAGGAGGCTCCCGATGGAACTACCACATGGTACGGTGGAGAAGGCAACGATAATTATTGGGTAACAGTCGACAATCATAAAGACATTACGTTGGTTTCTGAAAATGGAAAAAACTTCTATATAGATGTTGCGGGCACATGGACGTTCACTGTTGACCCAACCGGTGATACACCGAAACTCACCGTTGGCGGCTGGCCCGAGTGGGAATACTATCTGCTTGGTGATTTCAACGAGTGGGCAACAACATCAATAGATTCCTACAAATTCTCTGACGCAGGACTGGGCAACTTTACCCTTAATAAGCCCATTAAATATGGAGAAAAGTTTAAGATTTATGGCAAACGTGGCAACGAAGAAAAATGGTTTGGTGCCGTAAGCAATGGTGACTTCTATGTTAATGCAGAATATGTTGACACAGAACTCTCATTGACTACAGAAAATGGGGGTGAAAACTTCTATATGAACCTTTCGAATAAGAAATCTTATTGGACACTTGAATTCGATCCGGAAAATATGACTCTTGTCCTCGGCAACTATCTCTCCGACATTGCCGAACTGCCATTTGAGTTTGCTGGTGGAAGGAATGATATTCAGAACACAGCGGGTCTGACAACGACAACAGGACTTGGTGACGACTATAACAATTCTCCTAAACTGCAATTTAAAGCCACCAGCCAAGAACTCGTCCTCCATTTCGATGAGCGTCCCGGTACGCTTTCCTTCGATATCAAGGGTAATAGTTTCTCTGGAGGGTCCTTTGAAGTCCTGACCTCTGAGAACGGCGAGGTTTATACCGTCTTAAAGACTTATACCACATTAAGTCAAGCCACCACCGGCCAGCATGAGGTGTTTGAAAACTTGGGTGAGAACGTAAGATACATCAAATGGCTGTACAAGCAAAAGAGTAGTGGCAATGTGGCATTGGGCAATATCAAACTTGAAAAATATGTGGCTCCGCAGTCTTATACACTGACTATCGATCCTGTTGAAAATGGCGAGGTATTCGTATTCTACAATGACCCCGTCAACAACTGGCCTGTAATTGAAGACGGTGATGAGGTGTTGGAAGGCTCTGAGGTATTGGTTTCCGTTTCTGCTGAAGAGGGCTATGAAGTCAAAGATATCGCCGTGACGGATGCTGATGGACAGCGGCTTCAGTTGACAGAGGAGGAAGATGGAATCTCCTGGACCTTTATCATGCCACAGAGCAACGTGACAGTGTCGTGCACTATAGAAGAGATTAACTATGACATGGAGGAATGGGTGCTGACCGATATTGCAGACCTCACCGAAAACGATATCTTCGTCATTGTGGGCAACAATGGTGTTAACTACGCTATGCCCAATGATAAAGGGACTACTCCCCCAGCAGCCGTTATTGTAAGTGTCGTTAACGATAAAATAATTACTCCTGTTGCTGACAACATGAAATGGAATATCAGTGGCAATGCTGAGGATGGCTATATATTCCGTCCTAATGGTGATGAAGAGAACTGGCTGTATCTAAAAGATAAAGACACCAACAAAGGTGTGTGTGTAGGAGAATCAGAAGAAACAGATGGAAAACATTTGTTTACCATTGTAGATGGCTATCTGTACAATGCAGCAACCGAAAGATACGTCGGAATTTACGATTCTCAAGATTGGAGATGCTACACCAGCATTACGGGCACCAGCAATATCAAAGACCAGACATTTGCCTTCTACAGACTCATTCAGCCCGAGAAATTTGAATTCTCCATCAGCAATAGGGCTTCCGACGGCACCGACTGCTATGCCACCATCAGCGCTCTTGGCGAAGGCAATTGGAAAGTCAAGGGTGATGTGACAGTGAGCACCGTGGTCGTAGAGAACAAAGTTCTGACTTATCCGATACAGTTTGTAGAAGGTGACGTGATTCCCGGTGATGGCGCATACTTGGTGAAGGGTGCTGCCGGTGATTATGCCTTCGAGAAAACCAAGAATCCTAAAGAGGTTGACCTCGGCAACAACATGCTCCTCTCTACTGGTGAGGGTAATATTCAGACCAATGCACCTACAGGAGAGACCGATAACAACAAATACTACTTCTACAAACTCTCCCTCAACAAAAAGAGCACCCCGGGTTCGGTAGGCTTCTACTGGGGCAACTCCACAGGTTCTGCCTTCAATTACACTAAAGGCCATCAGGCTTATCTCGCCGTACCGAAAACTGACGCATTCACCGTACAGGGCTTCTCCTTCGACGGCACTACTGGCATCGCTGAGGTGGAATCAGCAGTCACTGGCAACGACGAGGTGTACACCATCTCTGGCATGCGTGTTGACGGCAGCAACCTGAGCAAGGGCGTGTATATAGTGAACGGCAAGAAAGTAATCATCAAATAATTGAAGGAGGACATCAACATGAAAAAGTATATTCAACCACAGATAGAAGTCAACGAAGTGGCATTCTTGTTGCTTGAACTGGGAATGAGCGACTCTGAAGGCGGTCCTGAAGAGTTCAGCAACGACTCGTTTTTCGACGACAGCGATGATGTTTCTCTCCAAAGCAACAGGAGTCTTTGGGATGACTAATAAGAAAAGATGCATCACGTCATCATAAAAATCTCTCCCCAGCAGGCACATCGCCTCGCTGGGGAGAGTTTTTTTATGCATGGTAGTCTGGCTTTTCACAAATCTGCCGCGCCATGTCGTTCAGAGAAAGACATTGGTCGCGTTTGATAACAATGCGTTCGTTATGGTGCTGCCAGGGAGCGAGGATAAGGAGCCGTCCCTCGGCACAGGCTTCCATACGTTTGCCTCCAGGCTTTGCCAAGTCGGTAAAGCCATTCTCCTGAAGGAGAATAAGGGGGAAGCCCCTGTCGAAGGCAGCCCGCATTACCGCCTTTTCTCCAGGAGAGATAGATGGCGACACCAAGACGGCACCTTGTGAGGCTGCTTTCAAGAAGTCATCAACCTTGGAATGGATTTCCTCATCGGTCAATCGTCGAGAGCACTGCACCTGCATCAGTATCGGCCTCTGGAGCAAGAAACAGTTTCCGATGGCGGAGAAAGAAAGGGCACCGACAGTCAGTCCTCTCTGTACATGGAAGAGGTCGGGGTGCTCGCGCTTCATCAGCAAGCGGCGGGGGTTGTCTGCAAGATAATCATACCACCGCTGCAGTTGGCCGGCCTGGACCAGCAGTTTGTCGTTGTAACTGCGCTCGAAGAGGAGGCCGTGCTTGCGGTCTTCCTTTTGTCTGGCCTTTTGTTTAGTTTGTTGCTGTAATACAGCAACATACGGGACAGAGGGGGAGGAGGCTGAGGGGAAGAGTCTGCGATAGGCCTTGTTGCAGCCTTGTTTAAAGCCGAGGAGCACCTTGCCCAAAGGCTTTTCTATATGTTCTTTTACAAAGAGAATGCCATGGAAATGGTCTGGCATCATCTGAAGGGCCAGAACATCTATCTGAGGATAGCGAACCGCTATATCATGCCAATGATGCTCCACCTGCTTTCCAAGTTCTGTCAGTTCCACACGAGGCTCTTCGGGTGTGCCTTTTTGGCCGTCGCTTTTACCAACGACCTTTCCCAACAACGGCAAACGGCCTTCCGTTGCCATCGTTATCATGTAAATCTGCCGTTGCTGGTAGTCATGCCCTACTTTTCGACGCGACATCGACGGAATCTTCTCCCCAGCAAAAGCCTTCTGTTGCTCGTAAATCTCTTTCTTCATACAAGCATCAAAAAATCTTCCGTTAAGCCTTTTTCATCCGCAGGTGCAGTTGGTAGATGGCGGGGATGAGGATGAGGAAGGAGAAGACAACCGACAGGGCTACTCGGATATAGTCGCCCCCGAAGAGGTCTACCACCTTGATGTCATTGGCATTGGGGAAGATGTTGTAGACGGTGTAGGCCAGCGTGTTGTTCACCCAGTGCACCATGATGCCGGGGATGATGCTGTGCGTGCGGTAGTACATCCATCCCAAGAGCAATCCCAAGCAGAAAGCATGGGGCATCTGAGCAGGGTTCATGTGCACGAGGGCGAAGAGGAACGCCGAGACGACAATCGCCACCCAGTGGCTGTTCATGCCTTGCAGCAATGCCCTGAGGATGGCTCCCCGAAACACCAGTTCCTCTACCAGTGGCGCGAGGATGCAGATGCTGAGGAATCCCCACCTGCTCCCCATCACCTCGCCAAGGAGGTCGCTGTTGACATCGGGCAGCGACACCAGTTCGAGAAAAACCTCTGAGGGGATGACCGTTCCCAGTGCTGCCACAGCCGCCCACAGCAGCACGCCGCCGGGGCGTGTGCGCAGGTAGTTGCCCGACACCTCACTCCACTTCTTCCAGAGGAAGATGATGAGGGTGATGATGCTGTAGATGGCACTGCTCACGATGAGCATCGGGGCGGTAATCTGCAGGGTGCCGTCGGCAAAGCCCTTGCCTATCTCGTTGAGGTTTTTTCCTTCTGCCAGCAGCCATCCGAAGATGACGGCGTAGTTGACCACGAACTGTATCACCATGAACACGAAGAGATACAGGAAAGCGTCGATGATTCTATTCTTCATGATTCCAAGTCTTTTTCAAACAACTCCTGTGCCTGGCGCACATCCGCTCTCATCTGCATGGCGAGTTCGCCGGGCGAGGCAAACTGCCGCTCGTCGCGCAGGCGGTGGGCGAAGGTCACCACGAGCCGCTCACCATAGAGGTCGGCATCGTAGTTGATGATATGGGTCTCGAGGGTTGTCGTGTGCCCGTCGAAGGTGGGACGGTGACCGATGTTCATCACTGCGTGCTTCATCTCCATGGAGCGCTCCACACGTGCCCCCACGGCATATACACCCGGTGCCGGCACTATCTTCCCGCCATCGGGGAGATTGATGTTGGCGGTGGGGAACCCAAGACGGCGACCTTGATGGAATCCCTCTACCACCGTCCCCACGAGGGGATAGCGGTAGCCCAGCAACCGTTCTGCCTGCTCCACATCGCCTTCTGCCAGTGCCCGCCGCACTGCCGAACTGCTCACCGGCTGTTGGTCGATGGTGAAGACCTCGCTGCGCTGTACCTCGATGCCTAAGGCGGCGCCATAGCGCATGTAGTCATCGAATCCTTCGCTGCGGTCGCGCCCGAAACGGTTGTCGTAGCCCAGGATGAGGCGGCGCACACCCAATTGGTCGCGCAGCACCTGCTGCATGAACTCCCTCGCTGTGAGTGCCGCCAATGCCTTGTCGAAGTGTAGGATGGCACAGTTGTCAACCCCCGTGGTAGTGAGGCGGATGAGGCGTTCGTCGAAGGTGTTGAGCAGTTGTGGCTGAAACCCCTCCTGCAGCGTCTGCCGGGGGTGGGTATCGAAAGTGATGACGGTGGCATCGAGACCATCGCGCTGCGCCGCTGCCGTCACCTGCTGGATGAGGTGTTGGTGACCGCGGTGCACGCCGTCGAAGAAGCCCAGCGTGGCTACGCAAGGCCGCTCCGCCCGTTCACCGTTTTGCAGTATGATTTTTTTCATCGTAGTTATTTAAAAGGAAGTAGCCTGATTACCCCAACTCCTGTCTCACTTCTTCGAGGATGTTGAGCAGTTCGTCGAGGTGTTCGGCGCGGAGGATGGCGATGCGCTTGGAGCGGAAGTTGGGTATGCCCTTGAAGATAGGGCTGGCTGCCAGGTGCCGCCTTGTATGGAGAATGCCCCGGTATTCGTCGATGCGGTTGACATTGATGCGCAGTTGCTCGATGAGCACGTCGAGTTTCCACGAGAAGTCCATAGTGGGGTCTGGCTCCTTTCCGTCGAGATAGTCTCTGAACTCCTTGAAGAGCCAGGGACGTCCGAAGGTTGCCCTACCCACCATCACGGCATCGACGCCATAGTCGTCGAAAGCCCGCTTGGCCTCTTCAGGCGTGGTGATGTCGCCATTGCCGATGATGGGGATGTGGATGCGCGGGTTGCGTCGCACCTCGCCAATCATCGTCCAGTCGGCCTCGCCGGTATACATCTGTGAACGGGTGCGCCCATGGATAGTGAGGGCGCTGATGCCGCAGTCTTGCAACTGTTCGGCCAGTGTGCCGATGATGATGTTGTCTTTGTCCCAGCCCAGCCGGGTCTTCACCGTTACGGGCACCTTCACGGCCTTCACCACCTCTCGGGTGATGTCGAGCATCAGGGGGATGTTGCGGAGCATGCCGGCACCGGCACCCTTTCCTGCCACCTTCTTTACCGGACAGCCGAAGTTGAGGTCGATGATGTCGGGGTGCACCTCTTCCACGATGCGTGCCGCCTCTACCATCGCCTCGATGTCGCGGCCATAGATTTGTATGCCCACGGGGCGCTCCTCATCGCGGATGGTGAGTTTGTCGATGGTGCTCTTCACCGACCTTACCAGTGCCTCGGCGCTCACAAACTCGGTATAGACCATAGAGGCACCGAAGCGCTTGCAGAGCAGGCGGAAGCCGATGTCGGTGACATCTTCCATCGGTGCGAGAAACACTGGTTGTGGCGGGAATGTGATGGGGCCTATCTGCATGGTCATGAGTTTTTGTAAAGATGGTATACGCCACCGGCGAGCGTGCGTAGGATGCCCTTCATCTCCAGTTCGAAGAGGACGGAGGTGAGGCGTGCCACAGGTACACCCGACTGTGTGGCAAGCATGTTCACCTGCAGGTCGTTATGGCGTAGCAGCGCGTCGACCACCGCCTGTTCGTCGGGCGAGAGGTCGGGGAACATCTGGCGCTCGATGCCTTCGTGGCGTGCCTTCGCCAACAGGTCATCGTTTTCCCAACCCATGTGCTGCACGAAGTCGTAGGCACTGGTGAGGAGCATCGCGCCATTGTCGCGGATGAGGTTGTTGCAGCCCTCGGAGTAAGGGTCGCCCACACGACCGGGGAAGGCGAACACATCGCGGTCGTAGCCACGGGCAATGTCGGCGGTGATGAGTCCGCCGCCATGGGCTGCCGACTCCACGAGGATGCAGGCGTCGCTCATCCCGGCCACGATGCGGTTGCGTCGCACGAAGTTGATTTTGTCGGCATTGGTATGCGTCATGAACTCGGTGAGGAGGCCGCCCTGGGAAATCATCTGCCGGGCGGTTTCGCGGTGGCGGCTGGGGTAGAGGTCGTCGAGGCCGTGGGCGAGTACTCCCACGGTTTCCATGCCTTTCTCCAACGCCTGACGATGGGCGCAGATGTCTACGCCATAGGCCAGTCCGCTTACCACGAGCACCTGTGGGCACCATTGCTGCAGGTCGGTGATGAACTGGCGGATGAGGTCTTCGCCATAGGGGGTGCTGCGACGGGTTCCCACGATGTTGATCACACGGGTCTGGTTCAGGTCGGCAGTCCCCCGGTAATAGAGCACTAGGGGGGCATCGGCACATTCTTTCAGTCGCTGAGGGTAGTCGGGATGGGCGGGATGCAACACCTGGATGTTATACTTCTGTACGAATGCCATCTCCTCCTCGGCGCGGCGCATCATCACGTCGCTGTCGGCAAGCATCTCCTTCAGGCGGGGAGAGGCATCGGGGAGCAGCGAGGTGATGTCCTTGCTGTGTGCCATCACTTCAGTGGCGCTGCCCGTCAACTCATAGAGTTGTCGGAAAGCCGCCTGGTTGTAATAGCCCAACTTTGACAGTGCCATGGCGCAAAGCGCCTCTCTCTCGTCGGTATGGTTCATGTAGTCGTTCTGCTTCCTCGTTATTTGATGAATCTTTCAAAAGCCTTGTCGTATTCCTCGCTGTTGCCCAGCCGTCCGTTGACCAGGCAGACCAGTTCGACCTTGCTGCGGAACGCCAGGCGTCCGTCGGTCTTGAAGAGGTCTTGGTGAAACACATAGCGGATGCCCTCTTTGGTGAGTGCGAGGCGTGAGATGAACTCATCGTCGCAGCGCAAGGGAATCTTAAACTGCATCGACACCCGTGCCACCACGGCATCGATGCCCTTGGCGTGCATCTCGGCAAAACTCAGTCCGCACTGCTTGAGGAACAGGTGGCGGGTGTGTTCGATATAGTGCATGTAGTTGGCATTGTTGACAATGCCCTCGATGTCGCATTCGTAGTCGCGCACCTCCATGCGGGTTTCATAGATATAGTCCATGGTGAGGTAGGTATTGGTAATGTGTTGTCAGGACTGCGGCTTGCGCATATATTCATAGCCGATGCGGCAGTGCAGGCAGTCTTTGCGGTCGCAGTATTGTTTCTTCAACTGGATGAGGGCCTGACTGTCGCCGGCATTCTCCACCGGCAACCCACATTCGCGCCACATCCTGACGATATGGTTGTTCTCGGCCTTGAGTTGTTCGAGCAGGTCGAAGGCACGGTCGCAGAGTGTGTCATCGCCCTTGTACCTGCCATAGGCAAAGAGCATGGGGATGGCGGTGTTGATCATCAACAGGTTGATAGAGGGAGCCGACATCTTCTTCTCCTTCTTCCCGCTTGTGCTGCCAAAGACATAATGGGTCTCCCAATAGGGGGTGACGTTGGTGGCGAACAGATGCTCCAGTTGTGCTATAGTGGTGCATTCCACGAGTTGGCTCAGACTGGCCCGGCGTTCATAGAAGAGGTGTGCCAGTTGGGCGATGCGGATATGGGGGAAGTTCTGTGGCCGCATCCGCAGGAATTTCCACCGTTTGTAGGCGATGGGCTGCAGGCCGAACTTATGTGCCAGATAGAGGTACTCGTTGCGCAGGCGCGAGAAATACCCCTCGGTGAGTGCCGCCTCACGGTAGCGTTCGGGGATGCTGTCGGGGTCGAGCAGCCCTGCCTGTCCCATGAAGATGGCCTCTATCTGGAAGAGGTCGTCGCGGTGGTGGTCGACGGTATGCTGGGGGATGCTCTTCGCCCACGCCTCAAAGGCATCGCCGTTGACACCGAAGCCGTAGTTGCGGGCAAGGGTGACGAAATAGCCTGCTTCCCACGACCCCTCGCAGAGTTTCACGCGCTGGCGGATGGCCTCGGTCTTCTGCTCCAGCCGCTCGGTCTGCAGCGCGCTCATCCAACTGTGCACGGTGAGCCGTGAGAGGTCGGGGATGATGCGGTAGCAGGGAGGGTAGTGGTCGGTGGTGATGAGTTCATTGTAGTGGGCAGCAACATAGGGTGGCACCTCGAGGAGCACCTGAGGTGGCACGAGGCCGTTGCTAGTCTTTACCACACAGTCGGCCACGCTGCATACATGGAGCACCACGTTGTCGTAGGCGGCATCGTGGTCGTGACCGTGCAGGAACCAGTCGCTCGACTTGTCGTGTATCTCGACATTGCCCACCCACAGCGTGCTGTCGACGCGCACCTTCGCATTGAAGAAGTCGGGACCGGCATGACGGTTGTGCAGTCCGGGGTCGATGACCTCTACCGAACGGTGGTCGGTGGTCTCGAGGGGCCGCAGGGGGAAGAGGCGGTGTTTCCAGCAGTAGTGCAGCAGTGCTTCCATCTGAGGGGGGTATGGGCTATTTGGGCTATTGTGGGCTATTTGATTATTGCTCTTCCTCTTTGAGCAGCGAGAGCACGTGGTGGTAGTCTTCCACGGTGTCGAGTTCGTAGGAGATGAAGGGGGTGGTGTCTACCACCTTGAATGTATGGCCTTGTGGGATGAGGCGTTCGAAAGCCCGTTCGTAGAAAATATCTATGAGTCCTTCGTCGAGAATCATCTTGTCGAGTTCGCGGTAGAGTGCCTCGCTATACGAGGGACTGACCTTTTCTATGCCCACTGATTCGCCCACGGCATCGGCGATGCGGCAGGTCTTGCTGATTTCGGTGATGTTGCCCGCCTCATCGGTCACTATCTTCATCTCTTCCTCGCCCAAGGGGTGACGGTTGAGGGCGAGTGCGCTGCCTTCCTCGCAGACCACTGCCAGCACCGCCTGCGGGTCGCAGAAGATGTCGCTGTCCATGAGCAGGAATTCCTCGCCTCTCACCACCTTGCCCGCCATCCACAGCGAGTAGATGTTGTTGTTGTTGGCATAGTCGGTGTTGTCGAGGAAAATGAGGTCGAGTTGGGGATAATGCGTCTCAAGGAAAGAGCGAATCATCTGGGCTTTATAGCCAGTGACCACTACGAGGCGCTTCACGCCGGCCATGCGCATGGCATCGACAGTGCGCTCCAGGAGGTTGCGGTCGCCAAGGGGCAGGAGACATTTGGGCATGTCGTCGGTGAGTGGGCGCAGGCGGCGTGCCATGCCGGCGGCGAGTATCACGCCTGTGGTGATGGTGGGGTGTGAGGATGGGTGGTTCATGATGGGATGGGCTTAATGGGCATTATAACTTATCTCCAAAGCAGAGGTCACCGGCATCGCCGAAGCCCGGCACGATATATTTGTGCTCGTTCATTCCTGGGTCGATGGCGGCGCACCATAAGGTGGTCTTCTCTTCGGGGAAGGAGTTTTTTACGTGTTCTATGCCTTCGGGTGTAGCGAGGATGCAGCACACATGGATGCGCTTGGGGATGCCTTTCGAGAGAAAGGCCTTATAGCCCAGTTCCATGCTACCGCCAGTGGCGAGCATGGGGTCGGCGATGATGAGGTTTTTCTCGTCGATGCTCGGCGTGGCAAGGTATTCCACGTGGATGCCCACTTTGTGATGCTCCTCGTCTACATACTCACGGTAGGCGCTCACGAAGGCGTTGCCGGCATGGTCGAAGACATTGAGGAAACCGGTGTGGAAGGGCAGTCCGGCACGGAAGATGGTGGCAAGCACCAACTTGTCGGTAGGTACGTTGACTTTTGCGATGCCGAGGGGTGTGGCGATGTCGCGTTTCTCATAGTCGAAGGTCTTGGAGATCTCGTAAGCCATCATCTCGCCGATGCGCATCACGTTGTTGCGGAAGAGGAGTCGGCTTTTCTGGTAGTCTTTGTCGCGTAATTCTGCGAGATACTGGTTGATGATGGAGTTTTGTTCGCTAAGGTTGATGATGTTCATATCGTTGGTATTTGAAGGTTTCGTAGTATATTATGACTGTGGCGCATTGCCGTTGGCCGACTTCTGCTGTGCCTCGGCCTGTTCGCGTGGAATCACTTTTTTCCCTTTCACCACGAAGCGGCGGTCGAACTCCTCGTGGGTGCGTTTCCACCGGTTATGGCTCCAGAGATAATAGCGCGGCTCGCGGCGGATGGACTCTTCGAGACGGCGGAAGAACTCTTTGATGATGGCGTTTTCCTCCAGGTCGTTGGGGGTGCGTGTGATGAGTTGCCATTCTACGATGTAGTATCCGCGCCGTGGTCGCTGTATGTCGGCGTAGAACACGGCATTGTTCATCTTCCGCATCAGTGTCTCGCCATTGGTGAAGACGGGTGTGTCGTGTCCGAGGAAGGGAATCCACAGGTGGATATTGTTCCATTTGGGTGTCTGGTCGGAGATATATCCGACGAACGACATCTTTTTCTCGCGCTTGAAGGTAATGAGGTATCTGAGCACATCTTTCTTCGGTATACAGGTACCCCCGAGATGCTGTCGAAGGTCGATGAAGAGCCGGTCGAACACCTTGTTGTAGAGTGGGTGGTAAATGAGACCCATCACGGCTTCGGGGTATCGATGGAATGCCAGTCCGGTGGCAGAGAGATACTCCCAGTTGCAGTAGTGTCCGAGGATGCCGGCGCATGTCTGCCCTTCGTCGAAGCATTTCTCCACTTCTTCTGCGCCCCTGATTTCGAAATGCTTTAGCATCTTCTCCCTGGAGATGGAGAGCAGTTTGATGGTTTCCACTAAATAGTCGCAGAAAAAGTGATAGAATCCACGTTCTATGCTGCGCAGTTCGTTGGTGTCTTTCTCGGGGAATGAGGATTCGAGATTCCGTCGCACCACCCGTTTGCGGTAGCCCACGATGTAGTAGACGAGCACGAAGAATACGTCGGAAATGGCGTAGAGCACTCGGAACGGCAGGAGGGAGAACGCATAAAACAAAGCGTGTACTATGGGGTAAATGATGCGCATAACTGTCTGCAAAGTTAGTGCAAGGTAAGCGAAAAACCAAAAGAAAACAAAAACTTTTGTTTTTGTTTTGCTTTCCGCTCGCTTAATCGTACTTTGGCTTCGCCGAAGATACTGTCGCTCGGGCAAGAAAACAAAAATTTCATGTTTTGTTTTGCTTTCCGCTCGCTTAATCGTACTTTGCTGCTGCGTAGCGAAGATACTCACGCTCGGAAAAACCAAAATCTTTTTTGGTTTTTCGCTCGCTTAATCGTATCTTTGACCTGTGCCAAGCCTTCGACTTGGGGGTCACAACCACTCCCACCTCTCCTTGTCCTAAGGAGAGGCCTCGACCCACCCCCCGTCCCCCGCCCTCTCCAGGGCGGTGGCTCAACCGCTCCTCCTCGTCGCTCTTTCATTAAGGTTCTGCTCCCGAAGGTAGGTCGCAGGGATATTCCTTACGCAACAGAGTTGCGATTGTTTATGTTCGCTCCGCTCACCTAAATACGAAAAACCATCCAATTATGGCAATCGAATCTTTCTGAAAACAGATGATTTATTATTGCCTTTTTTGACGATGCATAATTACTGATTACATTTTGTGTGCGGTTGAAGATACTGCCGCTATTAAATAATAAAATTGTGCAGGAGGCATTGAGTAACTTTTTGGCAGAATGGCGGGCGAAGCCCGCACAAACAATCGCAACTCTGTTGCGTAAGTAATCTCCCCGCGACTCTTTGATGGGTCGCGGATACCTTAATGACCGAGCGAGCGGATGCGAGCGGTTGCATCCCTTCCCCTGGAGAGGGGAAGGGCCTTGGGTTGGGGTTGAGGCCTCTCCTTATGAAGGAGAGGTGAGAGTGGTTGGAATCTCCAAGCCGAAGGCTTGGCATAATTGATATTCGGGGGTTCATTTTGTGTGTTGCCCAATTCGTTACTCGGAAAAACCAAAATCTTTTTTGGTTTTTCGCTCGCTTAATCGTACTTTGGCTTCGCCGAAGATACTCCCGCTCGGAAAAACCAAAATCTTTTTTGGTTTTTCGCTCGCTTAATCGTATCTTTGTCCCATAGATATCATTCGACTTTCGCAAAAAGAAAGAGAGGGGTATCGCTCACCTTTGACTTCTGAAAGTTGAGTGAAGGAAAAACTTGAGTAAATCACGTATGAAGATAGAAATTGCCGATGCATACCTGCCGTACAAGGCGTTTATCGAGACCATCCCTCAGCGGATGGTACGGGGTGAGGGCGACGTGCTCTACCAGGAACGTAATGAGGTGCGCCGGATGGAGCATGATGGACAGGTGTTCATCGTGAAACGCTTCAAGCGTGTGAATATCGTGCAACAGGTGGTCTATACCTTCTTCCGTCCGACGAAGGCAGCCCGTGCTTTCCGTTTTGCTGCTGAGTTCAGGAAGAGGGGCATCGTCACGCCTCATGAGATGGCTTATATCGAGCAGAAAGAGCATGGACTCTTTACCACGGGCTATTTCATCAGTGAGGAGGTGACAGGACATGAGTCTCATCTTGCCTTGCGTGAGGTGAAGGACTATGACCCCCGCCTGGCGGATGCCGTGGCGCAACAGGTGGTCTTCATGCACAGCAAGGGGGTGTTGCACGGCGACTTGAACCTGAGCAATTTCCTCTATGAGCAACAGGCAGACGGCAGTTTCTCGTTTACGATGATTGATGTGAACCGCTCTCACTTCACCGACGGATGGCCCACCGACGAACAGTGCTTGCGCAACATGGTGCGGATGACCCATCGTCGCGACCTCTATGAAGACTTGGTGCGACGTTATGCTCAGAAACGGGGGTGGGACATCGAGGCTACTACAAAGAATGCTTTACGATTACTCGACCAATTTGAGAACCGTAAATTGAAGTGGTAATCTTTTTCTTATTGAAAATTGATTCCGGCCTTTGGCCGATTGAAAATTGAAAATTGAAAATTTCGATCGAAGGCCAAACCTCAAATCTCAAATCTTAAACCTCCAACCTCAAACCTCCAACCTCAAATAAATATCTAACACCTGTGAGGCTACATCGTTGCCCTCGAAACGGTGGATGTAGTCTTGAGCACGTTCGATGCGCTGTTGGCGACCCTCGGCACCCTTCAGAACTCGGGTGATGGCGGCAGCCATTCCCTCTACGTCGTCGGGCGACACATAGAGTGTGTCGGGACCGCCAGCCTCTTCCAGACAACTCCCCGAGCCAGCCACGACAGGCAGTCCGCTCTGAATGGCCTCGATGACAGGGATACCGAATCCCTCATAGCGTGAGGGATATACTGCCACCTCTGCCATCTGGTAGATGGCGGGTAGGTCGGCATTGGGCACATTGTGGAGCATCCGCACGCGTTGTCCGAGTCGGTGTTCCTCGATGAACCTTTGTATCTTGTCGGCATAGGGAGTGGGCCGTCCCACGAGGATGAGCGACAGTTCTTCGGGCAGCAGCAGCATGGCTTTCACTGCCAACAGCATGTTTTTGCGTTCCTCGATGGTGCCCACGCCGATGACATAGCGAGGGGGCAGCATATAGTGGGAGTTGACTTCCTGGAGTTTTTGCTCGCTCTCGCGCTGTTTGAAGTAGGTGCTGCACGACTGGTAGATGAGGTCGATTTTTTCGGACGGCACTTTCCCGAAGTGCATGATGTCGCGCTTGGTGCATTCGCTGATGGCGATGATTCTGTCGGCCTCGCGCACGGTGTGGCGGAATTTCCATCTGTAGAAGAACCTGTCGATGGGTTTGTAATATTCGGGATGGCGCAAAAAAATGAGGTCGTGGATGGTGACAACGGTATGGATGCCTGCCTTGTGGATGCCGAAGGGCAGTTCGCCTGAAAGCCCATGGAAGAGTTGTATGCCATCGCGCTTCAGGTCGCTCACGATGCCATGGCTGCGCCAAAACCACCGTGGCATGCTGCCGTTGGGATAAGCAAAAGAGATGTTGGGGGCTTCTACAACTTGCCGTCGTAGGGTTTCGTTGCCGCTGTCGGGGGCATAGAGGCACAGGCTCGTGCCATCGGGAACAACCCTGGAGAGGTTGTTCACCAGGGTGCGGCCGTAGTTGCCCAGGCCAGTGTTATTGCGAACTATGCGTTTCGCGTCGAAACCTATCTTCATTTTTTTTAGGTCTTTAGGAGGGGTCAAAGGAGGCCATTCAAACCTCAAATCTTAAACCTTCAATCTCCATAAATCTTCAATCTCCAACCTCAAATCTTAAACCTCAAATCTCCAACCTTACGCCTGCATGTCGTGGAGTTTCTTGTAGTAGCCGTCGTCGGCGATGAGGCTTTCGTGGGTGCCGCGTTCTACGATGCGGCCATCATGGATGACACAGATTTCATCGGCATTGCGGATGGTGGAGAGACGGTGGGCGATGGCCACGGTGGTGCGGGTCTTCATCAGCCGTTCGAGAGCATCCTGCACCAGACGCTCACTCTCGGTGTCGAGTGCCGAGGTGGCCTCGTCGAGGATGAGGATGGGTGGGTTCTTCAGGATGGCACGGGCGATGCTCACACGCTGCCGCTGACCGCCGGAGAGCCGTCCGCCACGGTCGCCCACAAAGGTGTCGTAGCCCTTCTCGGAGGCTATGATGAACTCATGGGCGTTGGCAATCTTCGCGGCTTCCTCCACCTGCTCACGGGTGGCATTGGGCACGCCGAAGGCGATGTTGTTGTAGAAACTGTCGTTGAAGAGTATCGACTCTTGGTTGACGTTGCCGATGAGCGACCGCAGGTCGTGCAAGCCGAGGTCGCGCACGTTGATGCCGTCGATGAGCACCTCGCCTTCCTGCACGTCGTAGTAGCGTGGGATGAGATCGACGAGAGTCGACTTCCCGCTGCCGCTCTGTCCTACGAGTGCCACGGTCTTTCCCTTGGGTATGGTGAGGCAGATGTCGCGGAGCACCCATTGCTCGCCATATTTGAATGACACATGCCGGAACTCTATCTCATGATTGAACCCATCAATATGTTTGGGGTTTTCCGGTTCCTTGATGCTCACCTCTGCCAGCAGTATTTTGTCTACGCGCTCCATGGAGGCGAGTCCCTTGGGGATGTTGTAACCGGCCTTGGAGAAATCCTTCAGCGGGTTGATGATGCTGTAGAGCATCACGAGGTAATAGATGAAAATGGGTCCGGAGAGAGTGTGGTTGTTGAGCACGAGCACACCGCCAAACCACAGCACGATGACAATCATCACGGTGCCGAGAAACTCGCTCATGGGGTGGGCCATCGACTGGCGGATGTTCACACGCATGATGTCGTTGCGGTAGGCCGTGTTCACCCTGTCGAAGCGGGAGTTCATCTTCTCTTCGGCACAGAAGGCCTTGATGATGCGCAGACCGCCGAGGGTCTCTTCCACCTGACTCATCGTGTCGCTCCACAGCGCCTGTGCCTTGATGGACTTCTTCTTCAGTTTGCGGCCCACAAGACCCATGAACCAGCCCATGACGGGCACGATGATAAGGGTGAAGAGAGTGAGTTGCCAGGAGATGAAGAGGAGGATGGTGAAATAGCCGATGATGAGGATGGGGTTCTTGAAGAGCATCTCCAGACTCGACATGATGGAGTTTTCTATCTCCTGCACGTCGCCGCTCATGCGCGCGATGATGTCGCCCTTGCGCTCCTCGGAGAAGAAGCCCAGCGACTGCGACGTGATTTTGTGGTAGAGTTGGTTGCGGATGTCGCGCACCACACCGGTGCGGATAGGAATGATGGTGGCTGAGGAGAGGAAGTAGGCCCCGGTCTTGAGGAAGGTCATCACGGCGAGGAACAGGCCGATGACAAGCAGGGTGGTGGTGGGTCCGAGGTCGGCGATGAGTTGGTTGACGTAGTAATTCATGTTGTTCATCAGCACCTCTTTCACGTTATGCCAGTCCCATGCCATCAGCGAGGTGACTGTCTCGGAGTCGCCCGTCTTGAAGAGAATCTGCAGGATGGGGATGAGGGCAGCGAAGGAGAAGACGTTCAATATCACGGAGAGGACATTGAACAGTATCGACAACATGAGGTATTTCTTATAGGGAGGGATAAACCGCCTCAGCACTTGTAGGAATTCGCGCATGGTGTGATGGGTTTTAGATGGATGACTCGCTCTTCCCCAGCAGGGTGGCGCTGGTGGCACTGGTGATGGTCACGTCGACGGTGTCGCCGATATGGTGGGTGCCACGGTCGAAGACAACGGCCTTGTTTTGCTCATTGCGTCCCATGAGTTGTTCACGTGAGCGCTTGCTGAAGCCCTCGACGAGTACGGGGAAGGTCTTTCCCACGTCGCGGCGGTTGGCTTCTGCCGACAGTTCTGTCTGCAGGGCAATGAGTTGGTTGAGGCGCCGTATCTTCTCTTCCTCGGGCACATCGTCGGGCAGGTGCTTCGATGCGTAGGTGCCGGGACGTTCGCTGTACTTGAACATGAAGGCGGAATCGTAGCCCACCTCGCGCATGAGCGATAGCGAAAGTTCGTGGTCTTCCTCGGTCTCGCTGTGGTAGCCCACGAAGATGTCGGTGGAGAGGCCGCAGTCGGGGATGATGCGGCGGATGGCGTCGACGCGCGAGAGATACCACTCACGGGTGTATTTGCGGTTCATCAGCCTTAGGATGCGGTCGCTGCCACTCTGCACGGGCAGGTGGATGTGGCGGCAGACATTGGGCGTGTCGGCGATGACGTGGAGGGTCTCGTCGCTCATGTCCTTGGGATGTGAGGTGGTGAAGCGCACACGCATGGAGGGCACTTTCTCTGCCACCATACGGAGGAGCAGGGGGAAGGAGATATCGCGCCCGCCCTCGGTGGAGTGATAGGAGTTGACGTTCTGTCCGAGGAGTGTCACCTCTTTGTAGCCGCGCGACTGCAGGTCGGTGACCTCGCGGAGGATGCTCTCCACGTCGCGGGAGCGCTCGCGCCCACGGGTATAGGGCACGATGCAATAGTGGCAGAAGTTGTTGCAGCCGCGCATGATGCTCACAAACCCGCTGATGCGGTTGCCGCCGATACGTCGGGGCACGATGTCGCGGTAGGTCTCTGAGGTAGAGAGTTCGATGTTGATGGCCTTGTGGCCGAGTTCTGCCTGTGCCGTGAGGTCGGGCAGGTGAAGATAGGCATCGGGACCCGCCACGATGTCGGCGTAATGGTTCTCGATGAGGTCGTTGCGCACACGTTCTGCCATGCAGCCGAGTACGCCGAGGATGCGGTGATGGGTGCGCAGGTTCTCGGCATGGAGGGTATCGAGACGGTGGTATATTTTGTTCTCGGCATTCTCGCGTACCGAACAGGTGTTGAGAAACACGGCATCCGCCTCTGCGGCGTTGTCGGTGACCTCATAGCCTGCCATCTGCATCACAGAGGCCACCACCTCGCTGTCGGCGACGTTCATCTGGCATCCGTAGGTTTCGATATATAGTTTTTTCATTTGTTTCTTTATGATGGGGTAGGGGTTATCGATTTTTCATGCCCCTCGACACGGTGAGCAGGAGAATCCAGCAGAGCAAGCCGCTGAGAAGTCCGGCAAGGGCGTCGATGGCATAGTGGGCGAAGATATAGACCGTGGAGAAGAACATCAGCACGGCGAAGGGCAGCAGTGCCCAGAAGAGTTTCCTCAACTTGAAATGCCAGGCAAGGAGCATCACGACGAAGGTGACACCGACATGGCTGCTGGGGAAGGCTGCCACCGGGCGTTCTCCGGCTTGGTGTGCCGACTCCACCAGGGCGTAGAAGATGCCGTCTTTATAGCCAGGACATATCATGCGCACCTGATGCTGGTTGAAATAGTCGTGGAGGTTGGGGAATATGCCCTGTGCTATCTTGTCGGTACCTACTGCCTCGTAGTAGAACTGGGGTCCGGCCACGGGCAGGAGGATGAAGATGACATAATGGATGAAGAAGGAGCCGATGACGATGAAGACCGCCCGCTCGAATTGCTTGGGTTGGGTGAAGAAGACGCCCACCAAGACGATGGTCATCAACGGATAGTAACTCCAGTAGCCCAGGCACATCAGTTCGCTGAACACCGCATGGCTGAACGTCTTGGAGAAGAGCAGTGCCGGTTGACAGCCGAAGACCGCCTGTTCCCACGAGGCGAAGACATGGTCGAGGTTGGGGAAGATACGGTTGAGTTCGAAGAGGTCGGGATACCACCAACTGAGCAGTGCCATCTGCACGACAGCCCTCGTGAGGCGGGTGAACCGGCATGGTGTCATGCGGTAGACACCCCACATGGCAATGGTGATGGCGAGCACCTTCACCCTGCCCCACATCATACTGTCGGCATGGGGGAGCCTGTCGTGCATGAGGAGCACGAAGACGAGGGTGGCGAAGAGGTAGATGAGCACTACCCATTCGAATGTCATCAGTCCCTTAATGGGTTTCTTCTCGAGCCGGAACAACTCGCGCAACCATTTCATCATAGCCATTTGTTCTCTTTATACCACTGCACCGTGCGTCGCACACCTTCCTCCAGGAGCACCTGGGGATGATAACCGAGTTGGGTGATGGCGGGTTGGATGTCGCAGCGCCAGTTGCGCTGACACAAGATGTGGTACTTATCGGTATTGAGTGCGGTTATCTTACCTGTGAGCCTGCCCCAGTACTCTCCGAAGAAGGTGACGGCACGGAGCACCCAAAGGGGAGCCTTGAAGCGTATCCACCAGGGGTTGCCCAGTTCGTGGCGCAGGCAGTCGCTGAAGGCGCGCGAGATGTATACCTCGCCGTCGCTGAGGAAGTATTTCGCACCTACGGGACCGTGGTCGAGGGCGAGGAAGACGGCCTGCACCACATCGGTGACATAGACGAAGGTGATGTCTTGCTGCTTGTAGCCCACAGCAAAGTCGACATGTTGCTTGATGCTCTTCGCCATCATGAAATAGTCGCGTTCGCGTGGACCATACACCCCTGTGGGGCGCAGCACGACAAACGGGAAATCGGTGCCGGCGGCTTTCAGACTGTCGAGAAATTGTTCGGCGGCGAGTTTGCTCCGTCCGTAGGCGGTATTGGGTTGTGGCGTGTCAGTGTCGAGGATTTCACCGTAGGGCTGTTGCTCACGTATCGGCCCGAAGATGCTGAGCGAACTGAGGTAGACGAAACGGCGCAGGGGCTGGTGGGTGGCGATGAGCGCCTTTACCAGGTTCTCCGTGCCGAGGGTGTTCACCTTGTGGAAGTCTTCGGCATGGAGGCATTTCGTGACACCAGCAGCATGGACAACGTAGTCGAAGGCATGGTCTTGCAACTCTTCGCACAGGCGTGAAGCATCGGAGAGTGTAAGTTGGATGAAATGGATACGGTTGTCGGTGAGGAATGCGCGCGAACTGCTCTTCCTCACGGCTGCCCATACTTCCATGCCCTTGGAGAGTGCCTCCTCCACGATGAAACTACCAATGAAGCCACTGGCACCTGTGATGAGTATTCGATCCATGTTATTCTCTCTTTCTGTCATGACGACAAATACTTCGGCTTTGAAAATGCAAAGTTACAGTAAAAAAGCGAACTGACCAAAATTGCAGGCTCAATTCGTGTGCCCTTTCCCGTTCCAACACAATGATGGCAGGGCCACGGAGAAGAATTCTCTTTTGCCCTGCCACCCTGTATCGGATTGGTTGTTCTCGTTGTGTTCAGAACGAAATCGTGAATGAGCCGCCGAGGATAAACGTGTGGCGGTCTTTCTTGATGCTCTGTTTTTCGACATAAGTAATATCAGGAAATACCTCATCGGGTGCTATGCCGATGGCATCGAATAAGAACTGCATGGGGTTGTAGGTCATGGTATAGGTCTTACGGGTATAGTCATAGTCGAGGAACACTTTCCATGCGAAATTGTTCTTATAGGCATAGGTCAGCGAAAGACCTGTACCCACCTTTGTGGTGTTGTTGCCACCCACAGTGAAATAATCCCAGTCTGAGGTGTAAGTGTCGCTGAGATATATCACATCATATGGATTATCTGCAAAGATATTGAGTTGTCTCTTGCCACCGGTGATTGTGGCATTCAGGTCGACCTCCTGCATGATGCTTCGCCCCACAAGCAATTTCGATCCTAAGGCAAGGCGTGTAGACAGCGGCAAGTTGAAATAGACACCAAGGTCGGCGGAAAATTCTGTCAGGTGGTCGCTCTTGATAATGAAATTGCATTCTTGCACTAATGGGGGACTATAGCCCGGCTCTCCCTCATTGCCCACACCTTCCATGATCTGAACCACATCTTCATCTTCGTATCCGTCGATGATAAGACTGACGATGTCATTGTAAGCCAGATACTCGATGTTGTCCCATCCCTTGATAGGCGAACTGTTCACACGCAGACGACCGCCGACACCGATATACTTGTTGAAGAAATAGGCTCCTTCGGCAGCCACGGCGGTGGAGGCACCAAATTTCAAATTGAGGTTTTCGTCGCCATCGCTATACCCGTCGAAATTGAAATTGGAGAGGTCGAAGTCGATGTTTTTAGACCCGAAACCTATACCCATCGATATGGAGAAGAACGAAGGGTCGTCGATGATGCTGCGCTCACCGCTAATGTCTCCGCGCAACAAACCACGCTCTTTGAAAATCAGGTCGCTCAGGGCATAGGCCAGTTCACCCGACATAATGCCGATGCCGGCACCACTGAGCACATCGGAAACCCAGTGACGGTTGTTGAGCACGCGCATCACTCCTGTGGCTGTAGCCACACCATAGCCCGCCACGGAATACCATGGTGAGCGGGTAAGGCCATACTCCTTATGCAGGATGGTGGCTCCGACGAAGGCAGTGGCAGTATGTCCCGATGGCCAGGAGTTGGCTGTCGACCCGTCGGGCCGCATTTCCTTGGCGGTGTACTTGATGCTGTTGACGAAAGCAGCCATGATGCCATACGACATGGCTGCCGAAGCCAAGTAGCGCCCCCAGTCGCTGCGTCCTTCCACGCCGCCAATCTTCAGACCGGTGGCCATCACTGGTCCGAAGAATTGACTGTAATCATCGATACGTGTCTTGAAATCAGTCAGCAACGTGTGCCTGTTGTCTTTCGTATTCTGACGGAAGGCTTTCTTCTCGCTCTTGGCGATGATGCCTGCCACAAAGAGCGGTACACCGACAAAGGTAAGGTCATCCATAAACTTGTAAGGTTGCACACCGTCATTGGTGCGCATCCACGTCATTTGATATTTGTCGGTTTTGAAATCGAGGTTCTTGAATTCCGACTTTTCAGCATTGAAACTGAGGTTGTTGAAATAGGGCTTTTCGGCACTGAATTCCATCTTCCCGAGATGGAAGTCCAACTTCTCGGCGTTGAATTCCAATGTGTCGAATTGGAGTGTTGTCAGTGGTGAGGAAGTTGTCGTTGCCTCCAAGGCTTCCATGTTGTCGTCGTTGGCAGCCTCCGTTGTCGCTTCACAGATGCTGGGGACAACGGTGAGCATCAATAGAAATAACAGTCTGTTCATGTTGTTTGGTTTTTGTGACGACATTCTTTCGTCATGAGGTGGGGGTTCAGGCGAATGCCTGCTTCAGAAAGCAACATCGCCACACAAAATAGTGCACATGAGGCAACACGGTAGCATTTTGACCGTAGGGCGTGTACTATTATATGTGGTGATGTAGAAGCCTGTAATTAGATCTGGAACTTGTAGCCGAGGGTGATGGCAACTACGCCGTTGCGGCTGTCCTTTACATCCGGTTCCGATTCTTTGTTCACCTTCGTAATACCGATGTTGTAGCGGGCATCGATGACGAAATGGCTGTTGAATTCATAACTGATACCTACAGGAATGGAAAGGTCGAACTTATTGAAATCGTCTTTGATAGACTTGTCAAGTTCGGTTTTCGCCTTGAGGCCATCGCTGCTGCCAGATTCATTTATTGTGGCCTTTATGTCGGCAGAGGTGAGGAATCCCATCTGAACACCTGTGCGGAGTGCAAGACCTTTCACTACGTAAAAGTTGAAGGTGATGGGTACATTGACATAACTGGTCTCAATCTTCAAGTCTTTGATTTCTGTAGTCAAGCCATTTCCACTCAGTTTTAAATCTTTCCAACCGCTACCGGCCTGTGCCCAGTTGACTCCGGCAGAAACACTGAACATATTGCTGATTTGATATTCCAAATCGGCACCTGCGAAAACACCGCCAGTAGGTTCTGAATCGAGTTTCTTGTCGTTGATTCCCAAGTCGATGTCGGGGGCATTAGTCAAGAAAGCACCAGTGCCACCAACGCGTGGTTGCAAACTGAGAGTTCCTGGTTCAAACTGTGCATTTGCAGTAAGTGTGGCCATAATTGTCATGGCCAGAATAATCATCTTTTTCATCTTTTTTCTAATTTTGAATACTATTTGGTATGATTAATCATTCAGGTTGCAAAATTATAAAAAAAATAGATGTTTCCTATAGGTTTTCTGGTTTTTACGCCTTTTTTCTTCTTCTTTCTATCATATTGATAGTTTTTCTTATCGTATCATTGAAATTTTCACTATTTTTCGGTTCACTCAAGACAGCCTGTGACTCTTTTATTTTTGCAGTCTGAAAAGTATGTATTGACTTTGCCAATAAGATTAAATTGTTTAACCAAAAACTGAGAGAGGCTGGCACAGTCATCCAACACAGGGTGGCAGGTCGTCAATAGTTTGGTCGTGGTTTTGACTACTTGAAGAATATGGTTTGTACTTTATTTGACAACAACTTTCTTGCCGTTGACGATGTACACACCGCTCTGGGTGGGCTTGCCGGCCAGCACGCGGCCCTGTAGGTCGTAGACCAGACCCTCATGGCTTTCGTTGACAGCAATTTCGCCGATAGCATCGATGGTGGCATTGGGAGAGCTAGCCACACCCACGGCGTCCCATGCCTCGGCCACTGTCTTTCGCTCTTTGCTGTTGGCACCATAGAGTATTTCGGCAGCCTCGAGTGATGCCCTGCGGATGGCTGCGTAGTCGGACTGGCTGGTAGCATAACTGGTAAGAGTGAGATAGGCTATCTGCCGTGCCTTCTCAATACCGATGCCTTCCACGTCGTAATCATCGCCATTGTCGTTGGTGCCTTGCTCGCCATCGGTAATCAGGTAGTACCACTTGTTCTGCACGCTGCTGTTGGTGTGTATGCCTCCATCATCGTTATTTTCGCTATTATTGGTATCCTCCCAATACTCGCCACCATAGGTGTCGGGTCCGGGCTGCTCGCCGTCTTGGTTATTCTTTGGGTCAGCCATATCACGCGTATTGGAATATGGTTCCAGTTCTTCGTTGATAGCCACCCCTTCTCCGAGATACCAATTATCAGTATTGGTACTATATTTTTTCACCGAGATGCCCATGATATCGGAGAACGACTCATTGAGTGCACCCGACTCTCCACAATATTCCAAATTGGCGGTATGAGCCGTAACGATATGTGTGAACTCATGTGCCAACACCGACAATTCGACGAGTGGCCGGGATGCGCCAAATGGCGAATAACCGCCCAGTCCATAAACCATCGGATAGGGTGCCTGTGTTGCCAAGGCAGCGGCATTAGTGCAATCCATGCCGAGAAATACCTCGTTGGTTTCGGGCAGGTTATAAGCGAGGTTATAGACGGGAGAGCCTTTGCCGTCGTAACTGTCGCGCCCGAAAACCTCTTTATAGAAGTCGATAGTCTTTCCCATACCCCAATGTATATCGGCGATGGGGTTGCCACCCGGTTCATATTCCAAAACCAGACTGATACGGTCGTTCTTGAATTCCAGTTTCCCGCTATTGTCGGGAATGAAAGGTATCACCGCCAAAGTATCGAAACTGGCATATTGTGTATTCACGATGATAGGAATGATTATGGCTCCTTCACGGGGAATGTGCAAACTAAGCGGACTGAAAGTATAGATGAAGGGGTCCTCATCAATTTCGTTCATGTCGGCCAGCACTTGAGCAAGAATGGCTTTACTGGGGGTCTCGGCACCATAATAGATGTTGATAAAGAGGTTAATACTGTCGTCGTCATCATCGTCATCATCGTCATCATCGTCATCATCGTCCCCATCTCCATCATCATCGTCAAAGGTGTTGCTGCCATCGGCGAAGTCATCATCATCATTATCATCGTCGTCAAAGTCGTCATCATCATCGTTTTCGCCAGGTGTGAAAGGCACAAGATTGCCATCTTCATCCTTGATGGTAATATCACCGAAAATCAGGTCGTTGATCTTGAAGACTTTGAATTCTTTTTTGTCGTCCTGAATATAATCGCAGTTGTCGAGGATATAGTCGGGAAATTGACCCAATTGGTTGTTGTTGACCATTTCATCAAGCGACATCAACCAATTCTCACGTTGCTCTATTGTGGCCTCCTCATAATTATCGGGCATGTCGCCTTGTGGGAAGTAGTAATAGAGTTTACCTTGTTTGTACAGTTCAGTGAATGTGGGCAGGTAGGCCGCACTGAGTGTATGGATGTTGCGGTCTTGGTCGTAGAGATAAACCGACCCGTCCATAGCCTGGTAGGCATCGAGCATCACGTCGCCGTTATAGATGCTCTTCACCTTTACCTTTACAGGCTTTTCGGTATAGGGCTCCGACCTATGCCAGGTGCCCACCCGCTTGATGACTTCTTGGGTTTCGGCATCGTAATATACCCATTCGTGTCGTTTTGAAGACATCACCTTGTAGGCATATCGGTAGCCGTCGGGCGTATTGACAAGGTAGAGTTGCTGCCCTATCATGCCGGTAGGCGTACCACTCTTGTAGATGGGACTGTATTGGCGTATCTTGGCAGGAGAGCGCATTGCCTCCATCACCGTGCCGTTGGCTGAGGTCACTATCCCGTCCTTGGCATGGATGAGCACCTGTGAGTATTCTACCTCGACTCCCGCTACATATTGGCGGTATTCGATGCGGTCCATTCCGGTGATGTCGGTGGTGCGGCTCACCTCGCGCCATTCTGTGGCCTCGGGCAAGGAGAACCATTCAGCAAACCTTTCCACAATATTTTCTATCGGAATGTTCTGCCCTGAAAGTTTCTTGAAAAACTGTCCGTTATCGCTTGCATGCATGGTGATGGTAAGCAGCAACGACATACTTAATAGTATAAGTTTTTTCATAGATGCTTGTGTTTAAGTTAAAGGTTTTCGAATAGAACAATGAAAAACCGCTGGGATATAGAAAACATCGAATGGTAATAAAGATTTTTACCCGCTCATCCAACGGATTATCATGGCAAAAATAGGAAAAAAAAACAAACTATCCATAAATGTTTCTGATTTTTTTGCGGCTCTTTCTATTTTCCTTATGATTGTTGAAACCATAACCGCGATTTCAAAGAAGCAAATATTTCAAAGAAACGGACGTGTGTAGTGTATGGATACAAAAAAGACGGTTCTTTTTTTGTTCTTCCTCCATGCGATTATCAGATTTTTTATTTACTTTTGCAAAAAATCGCTATTACTATGGGAAAAGGAAAAAAAGGCGGCAAACGCATGAACAAGAAACAAGTGACAGAGGCACTTGTGGAGTTGTTTCAGTCGATGCCAGGTGAGGAACTCACCTTCAAACAGATTTTCAGATTGCTGCATCTCGACACCCATCCTCTGAGAATGCTCGCCATCGACGTGATGGAGGAGTTGGCTTGGGATGATTTTCTGAGCAAGGTGTCGGCCACCTCGTATAGGCTCAACACCAAAGGTCAGGTGCAGGAAGGTACCTTGCGCCGCAAGGCCAATGGTCAGAACAGTTTCGTGCCCGACGATGGCG
>JAEEGI010005292.1_pt1 | contig 29729 bp, 24 predicted proteins | sample 8958751 | NCBI WGS metagenome assembly JAEEGI01 (sample SAMN16246545, study PRJNA631951) | gut metagenome | biome: gut microbiome; feature: rumen; material: KS-attached | host: Bos | place: Iran: Karaj | collected 2018-10 | reverse complement strand
GTACTATGATGCTGATGAACCTGACTGGGCAAGTTCTTTTACTTCATCGCAATTGGAAATGGTACTCGAAATTGGTATAACAGAATTTGACTCGTACCCTGACGAAATACAGGATATACTCCTTTTTATGTCATTGAATGGATGTCTTCCACCAGGAATTAAACTAAGAGACTTATATAGCTTTTATTGTGATTACTCATCGAATAACAATTCTTTCTTTTCATCTTCATACGCAAGTCAAATGGCTAAAGAGTACAACACATACCTGTTGATATCATCAACTACTATTTGCTCAATCTCACATATCGGACCCATTTACGAAATAATAAGCAATTATAGTGGTGCAGTTTATGATTATTACGGCTGCAATCAGATGATCTTGCTTAAAGGGAGCATTGATTGCATACCTACGGTCATTGGCGTTGTTCTCGGAAATAGACGTTTTTCAGACACCTTTATCGGATTGCTTCCTGATATCAACTCTGCCATTCAAATTGGTTATGAATTATTGCCATGAAAATGATAGTAGGAAAGAGATTCAAAAGATGGTTTGTGAGCATGTGTCTTGCTGATACAGAAATACTTGTTTTAAGTTCTTTTGTTTTATTTGTTTTTTTGCTATGTGACTTTTTTACAACTGTTTCAAAAGTGCTTCTTTTTATGTGCTGGTCTTCGTGGCTTTTGTATAATCTAGTATTGGTTATCACATACTTGGCTATACCGAATATCCAGTGCAGAGATGAAGTGCCTCAGGAGTTATTTGATGATATAAAAAGAAAACAAAATGAGGAAGAATGGTTCGTTGTCGACAAGTTATTTTTGGTCTGCTCAACGAGTGTCTGCAAAATACAAGAAATTATTAAGATTACCAAAACAGACAGCGGTCTGTTCTCTGCATTCGGTAATTATTCTTCGTCTTTGTTTCGTTATACAAGATTCCTGTTTGGAAAGCGTTTCAAAACACAATTTGTAGTAATACAATCAAAAACAGGCAAAAAACATTTCATTTTATTAAATACTGATGAGAAAAGCGGTAATGAGGAATTCCAAATAATAATTAATCAAATCAAATCTATTAGGAATGATATTACCATTGCAGATTTAAACTCAAATAATTGATATTCTTCTTCGGATCTACTCCATTTTTCGTTGGTGAGCTATTTATGTCGCGAAAGGTTTTTGGCATGTATTGCGGTGTGATATGCTGGTTACCGGGCAAAAACGCCGCTTTTGTCTCATACTCCCCCCTTAAAAAAGGCCTGTCCATTTTACAGGGTACAGTTTAGATAGCCCGAAGAATAATCAGAAAATCAGTTTTTTCGTTATTCTCTCTTCACAAATCGGCAGGTTGGTGGTACAATAGTCAGGCGAAAATAGATCGCAAAAGATTTTGGAGATATGCATAATGACCGGAGTCATATACGCAAGATATTCGTCGGACAATCAGCGGGAGGAATCCATCGAAGGACAGATCCGCGAGAATACGGAATTTGCGCGAAAAAACGGGATAGAGATCGTCGAGACGTATATAGACCGGGCATACTCGGCAAAAACAGACAACCGGCCTGAGTTTCAGAGGATGATCAAAGACAGTTTCAATCACGGCTTTGACGTAGTTATCGTCTGGAAACTCGACCGATTCGCCCGCAGCAGATATGATTCCGCAAAGTACCGCGCGATACTTCGTAAGAATAACGTTAAGGTGGTTTCTGCCACAGAAGCCATCTCGGAATCGTCAGAAGGCATTATTCTTGAAGGTATGCTTGAGGCGATGGCTGAATACTATTCGGTCGATCTCGCACAGAAGGTAAAACGCGGCATGACCGACAACGCCCTGAAATGCAGATACAACGGCGGCGGAGCTGTACCTCTCGGCTACGTTATCGATTCCGACGGACACTATCAGCTTGATCCGGCAAACGCCGCAGTTGCCGCGGAACTGTTCGAAAGATACGCGGAGGGAGAACCTGTAACGCAGATCACTGACGATCTGAACGCAAGAGGACTCAGAACATCACGCGGAAGGCTGTTCAACAAGAGCAGCATACGCAACCTTCTGAAAAACAGAAACTATATAGGCGAATACCACTATATGGACGTCGTTGTTCCCGGCGGCGTTCCTGCTATCGTATCCGAAGACCTTTTCGAAAGAGCAAACGCAAGACTCGAGAAGAACAAGCGCGTATCCGGAGCAAGCAAAGGAATCGAGAAGTATATCCTTACGACAAAGCTTTTCTGCGGCGAATGCGGCGCCATGATGGTGGGAGAAAGCGGACAGAAGAAAAACACCGGGATCTACAGGTACTACAAATGCGCAGGTGCAAAACGACATGAATGTGTAAAGAGAGCGGTCCGTAAGGAGCTCATCGAAGATTACGTAGTCAAAAAGGCGATAGAGACTGTATCCGATCCGGAAACTGTCGACAGGATAGTCGCACAGGTGCTCGAGCTCCAGGACAGGGAGAACGCAACTTTGATCTCGCTCGAAGCGCAGCTGAAGGATGTGCGGACGTCTATCGGGAACATAGTAAGGGCTGTTGAAAACGGACTCGCGAACAGATCGATACAGAGCCGGCTGAACGAGCTTGAAGGCGAAGAGATCAGGCTGCAGAATGATATAGAGCGGGAAAAAGCCCTTCATCCGAAGCTCACGGAGGATCAGATAAGGTTCCTGCTTTCAAAGTACGCTTCTCTCAGCACCTCGGTCGCGTCGCACAGAGAGAAGCTGATCGACTCGCTGATCGGGAGCATAATCCTGTACGACGACGGAAGAATCATTATCACCTTCAACTACAGGGACAAGAAAACTGAAGCAAACATAAACGACGTGGTTGCCGCGTGCAGTTCATCCGGTTCGGATATTGCGCAGAATGGGTCACCAAACAGTAATAATCCGAACTTTGTCATCACAGGTGACGCGTTCGGATTTTCTGTTTATTTCGGCTACGACATATACAAACGGCGCTGAAAGAGGGGGTGTTTAAAAACTCGTGCAACGAGTTTTTAAACACCCCGGCGACATTTTTCTCGGCACGAGACCGTGCCGTTTTTGCCCTGAAATGCTCGATATAATGATGTTTTTTCAGGCAAAAAACGAAAAAGATCGGCACCTGTCACGGTTTCCCGGCCGTGACAGGTGCGGGGCTGTTAAAAACCTGAGGTTTTTAAACAGCCCCCTTGTTCATATTAGGGGTGCGGGATTCCGCCCGCAAATGCGAAACTCGCAATAAACATACTGATTATCGCATGGTTGAATTCGAACCCATGACCTAAGGGTGGTTTTAAGGATTCAAAAGTTAGAGTCGTTTCCTGACTTGTAATAATCATGCAAATTGTTTTTCACTATCATACCAACCAAAGAACACAACAATACTATGATCGACAACGCAAGCCAAATGATAGTTAACAAATAATCGGTTAAAGGGATAATATGAGGAGACCCTATTAACCATAGCGAAACGAAGACTGATGTCATTACGCCAAGAAACCATACAGCCAATTTTAATAATAAATTCGGTTGTGTAAATGAAGTTCCCAGCCAGTAAGAAAACAAACTAAGAATAATAGCAGATAGTGGCAGAAGAAGCAGTTCGACATCATCAATATTTAGACGTGTAGCTAATAACGGAGACAGCAACCAAGTTAATAGAGAATTAACAATCAACGCTATTAGAGCTTCTCCTATTATTATGCCCCCTTTAATTGTTTTGGAAACTACTAAACGATGGACCATGCCGTGGCAGATTATTACTAAACCACATATTATGGACCAAGAAACATCAAAAACCGAGAAAAAAAGAATCAATCTTCCAAAACCACCAAATACAAAAAGGCTCGCTACTATTGTAATAAAATATACGACACAAGAAAGAATAATACTATTAATTCTGAAAGAGTTTTTCTTGATATGGTAATTAATGATGGAAAAATGAATAATAGGGATACACAACTCCTTAAATAGCCAAATAGGGAGAATGATTGCCCCAATATCTATTAACCAAATAATTAAAGAACATATTATTACTAATAATGGGGAGATATAAAGCGAAACGTTTTTTTTCACAAAAGGTGTTTCCATCTCAATTCAAAGAGTTTGGCAATGCATGTTAAATGTAAGTTGACCCATTATAAAATCCGCATCCTCTGTCATTTTTCCAGCGGAATGAAGGTGATCTCGGCTTCGAAGCAGCGCCTGCCCGAGGAAAGATCGTCGGCGAAGATCACCTGGGTGTCTCCGCTGACCCTGCGGGAGAGCGACAGGACGTCGTCGAGTTTTGCCTCGCCGAGAAAATCGATCCTCATTCCCGAAAGGCGCGAGGAGAGCCCGTCGATGCCCTCGGCCGCGTCGGTCGCGATGTCCGCGTATACGCAGTTGTTGAGATGGTTGTTCTCATCGAGGTCGGACAGCCTGACGACGCGCTCTCCCGCGGGAGACGCGCCTGCCGGGTCAAACCTTCTGGGGACATCGACAGTCTCGCGCTCGCGGCTCACCGTCCTGAAGTCGACCGGGAAATCCCGCGGCTTCACGATCGATCTCGTGTCGTATCTGACAAGCACCCATCTGCTTGAGCAGACGCCGACCTGCCTCCCTTCCCTTTCGACGGTGAATCCGCGCTCGAAAAAGGGACCGATGACGCCGTCGTTGTATGTCGTGAGTTTGATCTCTTCTCCCTCAAAGACCGGCCTGTCCAGCCTCAGCCCGAGCTGAGTCAGCACGAAAACGGTGTTGAGTGACCTCATGTACCTGTAGGTGCAGCCCAGCCCGTCGCAGTCCTCCCTCGCCAGCTGCTGCATGTAGCGCAGCAGCGCCGACGGCTTCACCGTGCTGTTGGGCAGAACGTCAAAGCTTGTTATCCTGACCGTGGTTTCTTTCATAACCGGATGCCGTCCTCACAAAATGCGGGGATGTTAAAAAAGCGAAGCTCTTCAACACCCCGGCAGATTTTTTTAATTCCCCTTCTTCAGCATTCCCGCGGTCGCGGCTGCGAAAGCAGAAAGAGGCATCGTCTGCAGCGTCACCTTCCCGGGACCGGTCAGAACGGTGTTGAAGAGCCCCTCTCCTCCGAAGAGAACGTTCTTCACGCCCTTTACGGCCTCGACCGAGATCGACACCGTGTCGTCGGCGATCGCCAGATGTCCGGTGTCGACGAGCATCCTCTCACCCGCGGCAAGCTCGTATTCGACCGCGGAGCCGTCGATCTCGACAAAAGCGATCCCGTTCCCCGAGATCTTCTGCATAATGAAGCCCTCGCCTCCGAAGAGCGCGCCGCCGATCTTCTGCTGGAAGTAGATCGAAAGATCCACGCCCTCGGTCGACGCGAGAAAGGCGGATTTCTGGCAGATAATCGACTTGCCCGGACAGATGTCTATGGCGCGGATCGAGCCGACGAAGCTTGATCCGAATGCGATCATGCCGGGGCCGCCCTGAGCGGAATAGACGTTGCGGAAGAGAGCCTCTCCGCTGAACATCCTGCCGAGAGCCTTCCCGATCCCGCCGGTATTGGTCTCCATTTTCATGTTGGATGACATCCAGGCCATCGATCCCCTCTCGGTGATCATTTTCTCGCCCGCCTCAAGCGAGCAGACGACTACGGGCATAGGCTCGCCCTTGATCTCGTATCTCATTTTCTGTATCTCCTTTTTCGCCTTTCGGCATAAATAATATTTTTGCGTTTTTTTGTGTCAGACGGTCAGTCGAGTATCGTTATCCTGCCGTCGACGCGGGCGTCGAGTCCCTGGTTCGTCGCGAAATACTCCTCGATGATGTTGTTGACCGAGGTCGCAACGATCCGGGGCTTCATGTTCTTTTTAACCTCGGCGAGGGGAACTCCTAAGAAATCGTCAAAGTTCGCGTAGTGATAGTCCTGGATGCCGAGCCGGATCCTGTCGCCGTCCTTCAGCGGCTCACCTTTGAAGGTCACCGACTCAAGCTCATGCGTCGACTTCCTGTAGGTCGCGCGGAGCGCGGAGGAGAACTGGTAGAACTCGGTGTGCCCCGTCCAGGCCTCATCGCGGAAGAGATGGAGCAGGATCTTCTTCATCTGGGCACCTGTGACCTCGACCATATGGAGGGGGTCGTCGAAGGGGGTGTTCTCAAGCATGTCCTGATATTCGATGACCGGACCGAGCTCCTTCTTGCGGATGCTCCCCGAACCGAAGAGCATGACGTCGTAGCTCGCCTCCCAGGCCATGAGGTCGGCGTAGAGGTTCCCCATCTCGGTCTCGCGGTTGCGCTCGGGGTGGGTGAGCTTTCGCGCCCAGCGGGTGACGACACGCTTGTATTTGCTGTCGGTCTCGGTGCGGTAGCTGTCAAGTATCTCAGCCATTCCCTCGTCGACCGGCGCGGTGTCCTCGTTGACCGGGACGCATTCCCATCCGATCCTGTCGATCTTTCGCGCCGTGCGGTCGTAGAGAATATCCAGTTTCCCTATGACGCCGGTCCCGGTGCCCGCCTGAACGATCGGAACGCCGGCAACGACCTCTGGCTTCTCCATGAAGGTGTGCGAGTGTCCGCCGATGATGACGTCGACTCCCCAGTCGGGGTTGAGCATCGACGCCAGTTTCCGGTCGCTCTCGATCCCTATATGCGTCAGCAGTACGGTGACGTCGGTATCGACGGTGCGGTAGTTGTCGCAGATTATGCCGACCTCCTTGGCCGCCGATTCAAGATCGATGAAGGAGCCGATGATGTTCTCTTTCCTGGTCGAGGCGAGGACCTCGTCGGTCAGGATCCCGATGAAGAGCACCCTCATCCCGCCGACATCGATATTGACGTATGGGGTGAATATCCTCGATCCGTTCATCGTGACGAAGAGATTGGCGTTGACTATCGGGAATTTCGCGCACTTCTCGAGGAAGAGTAGGTGCGCAAAGCCGTAGTCGACCTCGTGGTTGCCGACCGTCGCCACGTCGGGGCGGAGGTTGTTCATAAGATCGATGGTGGAGAGCCCCTGGAATTCAGAATCGATGATCGAGCCTCTGAACATGTCCCCGGCTACCGCGTAGATAACGTTTTCCTTTTCCGCGCGGATCTTCTCGATATATCCCGAGAGCCTGGGAAGTCCGCCTGTCTCCTTCCCTCCGACATCCTTCGGAAAGAAATCGCCGTGAAGATCGTTCGAGTGAAGTATGGTCAGTTCCCGCAGATCCCTTCTGTTTGCCATGTCCGCCTCCGATAATTCTAATTATTTTAATTTATTATAACACTATTTTTCGGATTATTCAAGTGTGTTTTTTCTTGACTGTTCCGGAAAGAAATATTATAATGTAAGTATAAAACAAAAGGAGGGTGCTTCTCATGAAAGCAAAAAGACTGATCGCAGCGCTGTTCGCGCTGCTAATCACCTTTTCCGCAGCGGGCTGCGCTGCGACGGGGACCGGGAGTGACGAAACGACCGCCGCTCCGGAAGCAGTGACGACGGCGGTACAGGAGACGACCGAGCCGTCAAGGGAAAACTATCCCGACGGGATACCGGATTCTCTGAGATTCGAAGGTGAGACCTTCAGAGTCCTCTATTATGACAAGAACAACTACAGAGACGATTTCGTGGCGAACGGAGTCACCGGCGACCTTGTCGCCGACGCGGTGTACAACCGCAACCTGAACGTGATGGAGCGCTTCGGGACAAAACTTGATCTGATCCCGGCGCCTTCTTCCGACACCAAGTCATACTGCTCCTACGTCGAGACCCAGGTAACCGCCGGAGAGTATTCCTGGGACCTCATCTCGGCATACCAGGCCTACACCGTGCCGCTGGCTATGAAGGGCATACTCGCCGACGTGTCCGACGCCGAGTATCTTGACTTTTCGAACCCCTGGTGGGAATACGGATACATGAAGGAGCTCCTCATCGGAAGCGGCGACCGCATCTACTTCATGCAGGGGGACATCGCCCTCTACATGCTGGGATCGATGGGCAGCGTATACTACAACAAGCGGATCATCGGCGAGATCGACCCGGGCTTCGACGTCTACTCGACCGTCTCGGAAGGCAAGTGGACCCTTGAGAAGTTCGGCGAGATCGCCGCCCTCGCCTATTCAGACGTCAACGGCAACGGCGTCATGGACGCCGGCGACATCGTCGGATTCGGCGCGACGACGGTAAAGAGCACCGAGCATTTCATGTATGACGCCGGGGTCAGATCGAACACCCGGACCGCGGAAGGGTATCCTTCATACACCTTCGGCGACGAGCGGTCGGTCGATTTCATCGCAAAGCTCTACGACCTCTATTACAACAACACCGGAGCCCGCATCTACGACTCAGACAGCGGGATAAGCCAGATGGAAAAGGACTTCAGAGGCGGACTCATGCTCCTCCTCCCCGGCTGGCTCTACATGGCCAAGAACATCTGCGGTGACTGCGTCGACGACTACGGGATCATTCCCTATCCGAAATACGACACCGATCAGGAGAATTATCTGACACTCGTGCACGACGGAACGACCATCTACTGCATCCCGTCGACCTACGACAGGCTTCCGATGGTATCGGCGATAACCGAGGCATTCGCCGCCGAGAGCTGGAGGAAGGTAACGCCCTCCTATTTCGACGTCGCGCTGAAGAACAGGTACGCGACCGACCTGCATTCCGCCGAGATGATAGATATCATCAGGGCGGGGATCACGACAGATTATTTCTACGCAAACAATTACAGCTTCACCGGAAGCCCCGGCCTGCTCTGCCGTACCGCGATGAAGAACAAACTCTCCTCCATCCCTTCACAGATCAAGGCGGCAAGGATGTCCACCGATAAGGTGCTGAAGGATCTGATCGAGGATTACAAGACGCTCATCGCAGGGCAGTAAACAAATCTCAGGCAATAAAAAACGGCGCCATTCCGGGTGCCGTTTTTTATTGCGTTTTTACCTTTTCACCCTTGCGTTGCCTTCAGCGATGGCAAGGATCTGCTCCTCGTCGCAGGGCTGCGCGTAGTCTGTCGCGAAAGTCGTCGCGAGAGCCCCGGTCGCCCAGGCGAAGGAAAGGAGCTTTTCTCCCTCAAAGCCTCTCGTTATCCCGTATAGGAGTCCTCCGACGAAGCCGTCCCCGCCGCCGATGCGGTCGAGCACGCCTATCCTTCTCGGAAGTATCTCATGCCAGTCGTCTCCGTCGAGCATGAGTCCGCCCCACATGTGGGTGTTCGCGTCCTCGACCTGTCTGAGCGTCGCGGCGAAGAGCGACGCCGAGGGATAGCTCTCCCTGACACGGGCGATCATCTCCTTATATGAGCCGATCTTCGACGCTATGTCCTTCCCGCCCGCCTCGGGCCCTTTGATCCCGAGACAGAGCTGGTAGTCCTCCTCGTTGCCGACCAGTATGTCGGCGACCGAGGCTATCGATCCGAAGAGCTCCCTGAGTTCGGCCTCGCGGCCCTTCCAGAAGGAGGCGCGGTAGTTGAGATCGAAGGAGACGAGCGTCCCGTATTCCTTCGCCTTCTTCGCCGCGGCGAGACAGAGCCTGCCGGTGCTCTCTGAAAGAGCGGCGATCAGTCCCGAAAGATGGATTATCCCGACGCCCTCCTCTCCGAAGATCCGGTCGAGGTCGAAATCCGGAGCGTCGAGCGTCCGCCCGACCTCTCCCGCGCGGTCGTTGCAGACTCTGGGGCCTCTGACCCCGCTGCCCGAATCGGCGATGTTGAACTGGTGCCTGTAGCCCCAGGGGCCGCCCTGCTCCACCGTCTTCGCTTCGACGGTCATACCCCTTGAGCGGAGATTCGCCTTTATGAAATCGGCGATCGGCGAGCCGGCTACGAAGGCGGTCAGCACCTTGACCGGCAGCCCGAGATAGGAGGATATGCTGGCGACGTTCGTCTCTGCGGAGGTCGCCTGCATAATGAATCTGTCAGAGCAGTAGACGGGCTGGTGATTTTCGGGGGTGATCCTCACGCCCATGCTCGTGGGAACGAGCAGGGCCCATTTTTTATCTGTTCCGGGTCTTTTCATATCATACTCCGTTCCGCCGCCGCGCGGCTTTTTTTATTGTCTCAGTGTCAATTCCCGCAGTCCGCGATCACAGAAAAGAAGGTTCAGGCGTTGTAGAAGGTCGAGGCGGTCGCTCCGCCGGCGTTGGTCCAGTCGGTGTGGAAGTGCTCTCCGCGCGGCGCGTCGACGCGCTCGTATGTGTGGGCGCCGAAGTAGTCTCTCATCGCCTGCAAAAGGTTCGCGGGGAGCCGGCCGCATCTGAGGCCGTCGAAATAGGCGAGGGCCGAGCTCAGCGCAGGGACGGGTATGCCCGACATGACGGCTGCCGACACGACTCTCCTGAGCGACTTCTCGCAGGAAAGCATCTCCTCCCTGAAGAAGGGCGAGAGCAGCAGATTTTCAAGTTCGGGATCGGCGGCAAAGGCGTCGCGGATCTTTCCGAGGAAGGCGCTGCGAATGATGCAGCCTCCCCTCCACATCAGCGCGATCCCGCCGTAGTTGAGGTTCCAGCCGTAGGTCTTCGCGGCGGCCCGCATCAGCGAGTAGCCCTGGGCGTAGGAGACGAGCTTCGCTGCGTAGAGGGCGGACTCGAGATCGGCGATCTCGACCGGCTGTTTCTCAGTCCCGCATTCAAGCAGTCCCGACGCCTTGACCCTTCCCTCCTTGTCGGCCGAGAGAGATCTGGCGAAGACTGCCTCGCAGATGAGAGTGAGGGGCACGCCTTCGTCGAGCGCGGCGATCGAGGCCCACTTCCCGGTGCCCTTCTGCCCGGCGGTGTCGAGGATCGAATCGATGAGATCGCCGCCGCCGGCATCCTTGTATCCGAGTATGTCGGAGGTTATTTTTATAAGATAGCTCTCGAGACGGCCGCGGTTCCATTCGGAGAAGACCGACTTCATGCCGGCGTTCGACATCATCAGCCCGTCCTTCATGATCTGGTAGACCTCGCAGATGAGCTGCATGTCGCCGTATTCGATGCCGTTGTGCACCGTCTTCACAAAGTGTCCGGCGCCTCCCTCTCCGACGAAGTCGCAGCAGGGCTCGCCCTCGGCCGTCTTCGCGCAGATGGCCTGAAAGACCGGCTTTACCCTTTCCCAGGCGGCGGGAGAGCCGCCGGGCATGAGAGACGGGCCCTTGAGGGCGCCCTCCTCCCCTCCCGACACACCGGTGCCGATAAAGAGGCAGCCGCGGCTCTCGACGAGTTTGCAGTGTCTTGCCGTGTCTTCGAACTGACTGTTCCCGCCGTCGATGATGATGTCCCCCGGCTCGAGGAGAGGCAGCAGCTTTGAGATCACCTCGTCCACCGGTGCCCCGGCCCTGATCATCATCATGACGATCCTCGGCTTTGCCAGCGACGACACGAGGTCTTCAAATGATTTTGCCCCGTAGAAATTCTTTCCTTTCCCGCGGCCCTTCACGAAGGCCTCGGTGACCCCTTCCCTGACGTCGAGCACCGATACCCGGTAGCCGCGGCTCTCGATGTTGACCGAGAGGTTCTCGCCCATCACGGCAAGTCCGATCATTGCGATATCCGAAAGCATGTTTTTTTCTCTCTCTCCTTCTTCAGTCTGAAATCCTGTCATTCGGCCGTCCAGAGTCCCAGCGCGGGATTTGAGATATAGTAGATCTCTTCCCCGTCAACAATATTGAATCCGTCCTTCAGAACCTCAGGGCGGTATTTCGCAGCCGCCTCGCGGTATGGCATCCATCTGTAGCAGACGCCCTCGATCTCCTCCCTTGAGAGGAGCTCGGTGCAGTAGGTGACCGAGAACCTGCCGTCTGAGGAGCCGTGTATGAGGTGGGCGGCGGCCGACAGCGACGCCGCCAGATCCGCCTCTGTCTTTGTCAGCTTCAGGACGTTCTCGCGGCCGCAGTAGCCGTATTTTCTTATCATCGCGTCGTTGGCGGGATCCTCGCCGAATTTGTCGACGCCGGGCGCGAGAATGATCAGCTCGCCTCCGTCCGCCATCGCCATCCTTGTGCGGTATACCGCCTTGTTGCCGAGCCAGGTCGATCTGAACTCGCGCGGGTCGAGGTAGACGACGGCCTTCTTCAGCCTCTTTCCGACCTTTATCAGGTTGTATTCGCGGCTGTCGGCGACGGCGCCCTCGAAGAGTTCGCGCTTCCGTCCGACAAAGACGCTGTGTATCTTTGTTTCCTCTCCCGAGGCGGTGGTGACAGTCAGTATGTAGACGATGGGAAACTCCCCGAGAAAGTGCTCCTCTGCGTAGTCGAAGACCCGCCTGACCGGGGAAAAATCCCTTCCCATTATCCGCTCTATACCGTAAAACGCGCCTAGCATGTGTGAGGCGCCGATCATCGAGGGCCCGCCGCAGCCGACGAAGATGTTCTTCGAGTAGTTCGCCATCCCCACGACCTCGTGCGGCACGACCTGCCCGACCGAGAGTATGAGATCGTATCCCCCCTCGGGGATAAGGCGGTTGACTTCGACGTCGATGTCATCTTCGACGAGGCCTTCCGAGACCTCCGAAACGAACTGCCCGGGAACGACTCCGAGTTTTACCACGTCGTCCCGCCATCTGTGCAGGATAAGATCGCGGTGATCGACCCTGCCGAGGAAGAAGGAGTCGCATTCCTCCTTCGTCATCGGTACGTGCGTCCCGAGCGCCGGCATCACGTCGATGTCGCAGCTGTCTCCGAGGATGTCGATTATCATCGCCGTTATCTTCCCCGCTCCCGAATACAGCCTTGTGTAATCGGGAGGGATGATAAGCAGTTTTTTCGGCCGTTTTTCGTTGAGATATGCCGCGAGAGCGGCGCAGAGCTCGCCGTCCCGGATCTCGGGATAACCCTTCAGGATCACGTCAGACCCCCGAATAGGCGGCGAACCCGCCGTCGACGGGTATCACCGTTCCAGTGACAAATCCGCTGGCCTCGTCGTTGACGAGCCAGAGCAGCGTGCCGATCAGTTCGGACGGCTTTCCGAATCTCTTCTGCGGAGTCGCGGCAAGGATCTTTTCGGTCCTGGCGGTCGGTGTTCCGTCTGCAGTAAAGAGAAGGTCTTTGTTCTGCTTCGTTACGAAGAACCCCGGGGCGATGGCGTTTACCCTGATCCCGCAGGGGGCGAAGTGGACGGCAAGCCACTGGGTGATGTTAGAAACGCCGGCCTTGGCGGCGCTGTAGGCCGGGATCTTGGTCAGAGGACGGAAGGCGTTCATCGACGAGATGTTGATGATGTTTCCTCCCCGCTCCACCATATCCGCGGCAAAGACCTGGGTGGTGAGAAAGACCGACAGGATGTTGAGATTGAAGACCTTTGAAAGCCCGGCGTCGGTAAGATCGAAAAAGCTCTTCGTCCCCTCGGGAAGATCGGGTGTCATAGTCTCGTTGTCTGTCGTCGCCATCGGGTTGTTACCTCCGGCGCCGTTGACGAGGATATCGCAGGGTCCGAATCTGGCCAGGATCTTCTCGCGCGCGGCGAGCAGGCTCTCCCGGCTCGTGCAGTCGGCGGTAACGGCGAAGGCGCGGTCGCCGATCGCCTCCGCGACCGGCTCCATTCCGCCCATGTAAAGGTCGATGAGCGCGACGTTCGCGCCGCAGGCGGCGAGCGCCTTCGCGAATTCGCTCATAAGGACTCCTCCGCCGGCGGTGACGACGGCGGTCTTTCCGGTAAGATCAAGCCCGGCGGGCAGTTTATACTTTTCCATCCTTTTTCTCCTTCAGTTTATCTCTTTATCTCTGTCACACGGCTGTCAGAAGCCGAAATAATTCTTTGCGTTATGATAGCAGATGTCCCCGATCAGCCTTCCGGCGGTATCGGGATCGTCGGGGTATTCCCCGCCGTCGATCCAGCCGCCGACGAGAGCGCAGAGTATACGTCTGAAATACTCGTGGCGGGTATATGAGAGGAAGCTGCGCGAGTCGGTGAGCATCCCGACGAAACCGCCGATCACTCCGAGGTTCGCGAGCGCTCTGAGCTGGGCCTCCATCCCGTCGCGCTGGTCGTTGAACCACCACGCCGGCCCGAGCTGTATCTTCGATCTTACCGGGCCCTCCTGGAAGCAGCCCATAAGAGCGCAGAGGCGGCAGAGGTCGTTCCCGTCGAGCGAATAAAGAACAGTCTTCGGCAGTCTGTCCTCCGCCGCGAGGCCGTCGAGGAAGCGCGACAGCGACGATATGTCTACAGGATCTCCGATCGCGTCGAACCCCGCGTCGCGCCCGACCTTGCCGAACATCGCGGTGTTGTTGTTCCGCATCGGACCGAGGTGGAGCTGCATGCACCAGCCGGCCTCTGCGTAGCGCCTGCCGAGTTCGGTCATCAGAGAGGTTATGAAGACGTCCTCCTCGTCAGGCGTGATCTCCCCGCCGCCGATCGCCTTTTTGAATACGGCCTCGGGGTCGCCGGTTCGGAAGGTAAGCCGCTGCAGACCGTGATCGGACAGCCGGCAGCCGAGTTCGCCGAATCTCTTCATCGAGGCGTCGAGCGCCGAGAGCAGGCCGGGATAGTCTTCGGCGCCGAGTTCCTCCATGCACTTTTTCCAGACGCCCCGCTCGCGGATGTTTACCGCGCGGTCGGGCCTGAATGCCGGAAGGACCTTTACGCCGAACCGGCTGTCCTCCCTGACCTTTTTGTGGTGAATAAGGCTGTCGGCCGGATCATCGGTCGTGCAGACGACCTCGACGTTCGACCTGAGGATGAGTTCCTTTGCCGAGAACCCCGGCCCGGCGAGCAGCTCTCCGCATCTGTCGTAGATCCGGTCGGCGGACCGGGCGTCAAGCGCCTCCTCGATCCCGAAATAGCGCGCGAGCTCGAGATGTGTCCAGGCGTAGAGCGGATTTCCCGCCGCGTAGGGGAGCATCCCCGCGAATTTCCTGAATTTGTCGCGGAAGGGGGCGTCTCCGGTTATGTACTTCTCATCGATGCCGAAGGAACGCATCGCCCTCCACTTGTAGTGGTCGGCTCCGAGCATAAGCTCGCCGATGTCGGAAAAGCGTTTGTCCCCGGCGATCTCAGCAGGACTGAGGTGGCAGTGAAAATCGATTATAGGCATCCTTTCCGCGTAATCGGAATAGAGCCGCTTCGCGGTCCGGGAACTGAGCAGAAAGTCTTTCCCCGCTATGTTCTTTATCACGGTCGGTATCCTCCGGTATTGGATTTCTCAATATGATATATTATTGTATCACTAATGTCTCATCAAGTCAAGCGATTGCGTCGGCCGAGCCGAAAAAAGATGAGGCTGTTAAAAAACTCGCTACGCGATTTTTTTAACACCCCCACCCGGAAGCCGGCCGCAGCGTCGGGATGCTTAAGTCTTCATCCCTCCGGGACCGGAGTCAGCCTGTACTGTGTAAAGCCGTCGTTAGACAAAAAATCGCGGTATTCGAGCCGTCCGCCCGACGCCTCGAGGGTCACGGAGGCGGTGAGCCGCAGAGAGCCGTCGCCCTTCCCTGTCACGATATTGTTGTCGACGCCGTTGCAGCGGAAGAGTTCGAGCGAAAAGCGGCCGTCGCCTACTCCTTCGAAGACAAGATCGAGGGGCTCGGGCCGGTCGGTCGGATTGAGAGCGACTGCCCAGACAGAGCCCGAATCCTTCACACCTATCGCTCGGTATTCGGTATCGGGACCCGAGGCCTCCGAGACCGCCGTCGCGAGGCGCTCGCCCTTCATCCGGTGCATCATCATCACCGCGATGCCGTTGGGTGTCGCGGCGTAGCTACCGTCGGGACGGAGGAGAAACTGCGTAAATGATATCTGCAGTTCGGGGTTGTGGAAGGTGCACCAGGGGAAATAATATACGTCTTCAAGTCCTTCGGTACCGTGGGAGATGAGATATCCGGCGACGCCGGCGGCGTTTCGCAGGCTGTCGAAATCTATCCCCGTGGTCCTCGTCCGTCCGACCTCATCCATAAAGACCGGTTTTTCGGGCAGCCCGAGCTCCTTCAGGGCGGCCCTGTGTCCGGCGATCCCCTTCTTGACCTTGCCGACGCAGCCGAGCGCCGCCTCTTCGAACCTTCCCTGCTTTATCAGGCTTACGGTTGCGCCGTGATCATATATGTGCAGCGAATAAAAATCCATCGGACAGTCGCCTATCGGGCTCTCCCGAAGCAGCCTGAGGGTCTCTTTCCAGACGTCTTCGTTCACGAGCAGCGCCGAGAAGGCGTTTCCGCCGACCTCGAGCGGGACCGGGTAGCGGTGCTTTTCGTTCAGTGCCTTCACGGCGGAATATGCCGCGAGATAGAGCCTTACGAACTCGGCGGCCGAAAGCCCGCCGAAGCTCTTCAGAGTCGACTCGTTCGTCACCTCGATATATCTGATGTTCGGAGCGAGCTCCTTGCAGTATTCCACCGCCTTCGCGAAGATCTCGGCGTATTTTTCTATCGGCAGGATGCCGTCGGTGACCTCGCGCTCGTATCGCCTGACGTTGAGCATGACCTCGTCGGCGCAGGCGGCGTGGGAGGTCAAATAGTCCCTGAAGCGGGTCCCGGAGGGCGCCGGACGGACCGAACCCCAGTCGTAGAGATAGTGCAGCTCGCTGTCGGGACGGCGCTTCTTCCCGATCTCGAAATCCGGGAAAAACTCTCCCGTCCTCATGTCCCAGTATTCGTCGAGGGTGATCCATGCGCGGTGTATCGCCGGCCTGCCGATGACCGACTCTGCGTATGCAGGAAAATCCGCCGGCGGCGCGTATCTGAGAGTGCTGTTCTGCCAGCGCGTTGGGTCGTCGTATCTGCCGATGCTTTTCTGTGTGTCGATAAATACCTTCATTGCTTCTTTTTCCGTTTCGTTTTACTTGCAAGAGACCGGTCCGGGATCATCCGGAAAGCTTCCGCGAAAAGCCTGCGTAAGCATCATACCGCCGGTTCAGCCGGAGGACGATCCTCTTTTATCCGGTCTTCTGCTTATCGCTATTATGATATCATATTTTGCCAGCTTAATCAACAGAAAAAACATCTTCGTTATGTCTGCTTCCGACTCTTTCATCTGCTTTCGACATCGGGCGGGATCTTCAGAGATGTCCGAAGCCAAGCTATCATACGGCATTCAGTCGAAGGGGCTGTTCCCCCATCCCGATGCGTTTTCGCGCAAACTGTTTTTGGTCTTTTGCAGATATTATTCTTCACGATCCTCCCGTTTTTCTTTTTCCTATTGAAAATCGGATGGAAAGAAAGTATAATTTAGTAGAAAAAACACACGGAACGCATCCGTGGAGGAGAATCGGAAAAATATCATCCCAGGAGAATTGCGGCGGGGTCCTGAAGGGACCTTCCGCAAACATGCTGCTGTCATGAAGAATAAAAAACAAATGAAAACCGGAAAAATGATGAGTCTGCTGTTCGCCGCCCTCTTTATCTGCGCGCCTGCGGCTGGGCTTCTCTCGACGCCCGCATCGGCTGAGCCGGCGTCGGTTGCCGATCCCGTCACCGAGGCTGATTACATCGCGGCGGGCTGGCCTGCCGATTACGCGGCGAAGCTCGCGGAGCTGAAAAAGCAGCATCCGTCCTGGACCTTCGAGATGCTCGACGTCACCGGGATGTCGGACGGAAAGTACACCTGGGACTATATCCTGAAGATGGAGTGCGACGACAATCCCAAGCGCAACCTGGTCGGATCGGGCGACGCCTATGTCGTTCTCCGGGATTTCCGCGATGCGAACCTCTACGACTCGGGCTGGTACAAGGCGTCGAAGTATACAGTTTCATACTTTATGGACTCCCGCAATTTTCTCGACGAGGAGCAGATCTTCCAGTTCGCCGATCTGGGCTGGTCGGAGAGCGTAACCGTCGATATGGTCAAGACCGTCCTCCGTGGCACCTTCATGGAGAACGCCTGCCTCGACGACATCTATTCAGACATGACCTACGCCGATTTCTTCATGTACTCCGGGCGGGAGACAGGCGCAAATCCCGTCTATCTCGCGGTGCTCGTAAGAAGCGAGCAGGGGACGGCGGGAACGAGCGCGCTGATCGGCGGAACCATCGGCGACAGGCTGTGGTACTACTACTCGAACGGGCTCACCGGCACCGAAAACGGAAAGCTCATCAACGCCCCGACATCGGGATGGACCGAGGAGGCACTGAAAAAATACAACGGATACTACAACTATTTCAACATCGGCGCTTCGGGGACGGGTTATTTCCAGATATACCGGGGAGGCGCCGAGGAAGCCATGAAGGGTTCCCCGGAATTCGCCGAAGCCTGGGGAGGCACCCCAGCCTGGAACACGAGATGGAAAGCGATACTCGGCGGAGCGCTGAGAGCGACCTCGAAATACGTGAACGACTACCAGAACACCTTCTATCTGCAGAAGTTCAACGTCGATCCCCGCTCCTCGCGCAATTTCTGGGGGCAGTATATGCAGAGCATATTCGGTTCGCAGGGGCGGGCGGCGTCGATGTATAAGTCCTACAAAGAGGGCGGAGTGCTCGACATGCCCTACCGCTTCCTTATCCCCGTCTACTCGGGGATGCCCGAATCCCCCTCGAAATACCCCGACGGGACCGAGCTCGCCGATCCGCGTCCGGTGACCTCGGCAAACGTCGAATCCTATGAATTTCTCGATCTCGGCAGAGTGAAAAGCTTCCGCGCGAAATCGGGGATCTCGTCGGAAAAGATTAGCTGGCGCTGCCTCGCCGCGAAGACGGGGGAGGCGATACCTCTAGGTCAGATCGATCTTTCGGGCTGGTCCTCGGCTGTCATCGAGTACTCTGTGGCGGAAAAATACGATTCCTTCGCCGGGAACAAACCCTCCTACCTGGCGCTCACCTCAGACTCCGGCACCCCGGCGGAAGACGACGGCAGCGCTTCCCTGCTCGCCCGCGGCAGACTTGCCGACGGGACGGCGGGAGGCTTCCTCTTCCGGAGAAACATGACTCTCGATCTGAAAGATGTCTCATTTTCAGGAGAGGTATACCTCACCGGCTCGCTCGCCGAGGGTCAGCAGTACGTGATACACAATATCGTCCTGATAAAAAAACAGGGTTATGAAGCCGCGACCGCTCCCGAAACCGAGACTTCAGCCGATACCGCCGCGGCAGAGAGCGGCACTGCCGCCCCCGAGACATCAGAGGCAGAGGGCTCTTCGCCAACCGGAGGCTGCTCATCCTCTCTGGCTCTGCCGGCGGCCGCTGCTTTCGCGGCAGCCGCGGCGGCGACCTCTAAAGCCGCGACCGGTCACAGGCGCAGAAGAAAAAAGTGAGAGGCCGTTAAAGAGGCTGTTAAAAAACTCGCTACGCGTTTTTTTTAACCAGCCGACGAGCAATTGCTCGCCGCGAGACCGCGGCATTTTTGCCCGTTTGACAGCAATAATCAAGCTTTGGAGTGGCAAAAACCGCAATTCTCGAGCAGAATCTGCGGTATCCTGTCCGCAGATTCTGCGGGGGTGTTAAAAAAGTCGGACTTTTTTAACACCCCCGTCTCTTGAATCTGCGGTTTCCGGTTGCGTATCCGCGGCATGACGCGTCAGGTACTTGACAGCCGGGTGATGTTCGGGTATAATAATTGCAATATGGATTTAAGGCTTTACAAAGAAAGGAAAAGTTGAAAAACGGTAGCGAAAAATGGCTGTCTTTCTTTCAAGATGTTCCGCTGATCAGGATTTCGCGCTTGAACACATCGGAGAACTCGGGGGTTTTTACGGGCGGGTCTTCACGAAGATCTCGCAATACTGTACTGCGGAGCATATCCTGACCCGGTTCACATTCTCGACCTACAAACTGACGGCGGATACTCCCGGCGACTGTGAGAGGATCATCCGCGCGGCCTGGTCGGAAGTCTTCCCCGGGCATGAGGACCGCGTCCGGGTCATGACCGTGCCATATTCCGAAGATGTCGAAGGGACGGTCATAAAGCAGGTCCTTTCGAACTACTACGGCGTCGAGAGCTACCAGAGATTCGCCGCCGAGCTCTATCTGTCTGCTCCGATCCTCAAAAAGAACAGATCGTCTGGCGCCCTTATGCTGCAGAACTATCTCTTCGCGATCGATCCCGGCTGCGGCTTTACCACTCTTCTTTCCTCGCTCGGGGATTACCTGACCAAGCTCGGGATGCTCGGAGAAGGGGAGGGCAGTGAGAAGAAGACCAGATACGCCGAATTCACCGCCGCGAACGAGACCGGGAACGGAAAGACTTCGGTCGACGACATGATCGAGCGCTTCTGCGGAGACTATCTCGACGACGTCAACATCGTCGGGATCGACGTCAGCCACTTCCTTGAGGGAGACAGACTGTCGGATCTCAGAGACATGCTTCGCAGGCTCCGCCGCTTTCAGGAGGGCACCTATTTCGCCTTCCGTGTCCCCTTCCTTGAGAAAAAGGAACTTGACCGGGTGACGTCGGTCTTCTCCGACGTACAGCTGACCCGGGTGATCGAGGTGCCCCCGCTTCACCAGAGCGTCCTTGCCGAGACGATGTGGGACAGGCTGCGCTCCTTCGGGATCGAGCCCGACGCCTCTGTCATCGACGCTTTCTTCGCGAGGATCGGGCGGGAAAAAACCGACGGCAGATTTTACGGTTTCAGTACTGTCGAGAAGGTTGTCGCCGAAATGGTGCTGACGAAGGCGTCGCGTGACGCTGAAAAGCAGGCGGCGGGGGAGAGCGTAAACCTGTCGGCGATAAAAGCGGAGGATCTTCCCGGAGATTTTTCCGAGGTCAGACAGGAGAGATCGGGATACGACGAGCTCGCCGAGCTCATCGGCATGGAAAAGATCACCGAAAGGGTGAAGGAGATCGTCGCCCAGGTCAAACTGGCGATGAAGAACGAAAAGCTTGACCGGCCCTGCATCCACATGCGCTTTCTCGGCCATCCCGGGACCGGCAAGACGACGGTCGCGAGGATTATCGGAAGGATCTTCCGCGACGAGGGAATACTCCGCAAGGGAGCTTTCCTAGAATACAGCGCGAGGATGCTCTGCGCCGAGTATGTCGGACAGACGGCGGTAAAGACCGCCTCGATCTGCCGCGACGCCTACGGATCGGTGCTCTTCATCGACGAGGCCTACGCCCTCTACCAGAACGACGAAAATCACAACGACTACGGCAGAGAGGCGCTGACGACGCTGATCTCGGAAATGGAGAACCACCGCGACGACATGCTCGTCATCATGGCGGGCTATACCGACGACATGGAGATCCTCATGCGGGGCAACGCGGGCCTGAGGAGCCGCATGCCCTACGCGATATCCTTCCCGAACTATACCAAGGAACAGCTGTTTGAGATCTTCATGCTCATGGTGAGAAAGCATTTCTCATATACCGAAAGCCTTGAAAAAGAGGCCAGGAGATTCTTTGAAGACCTGTCGGACGAATATGTGGACTCAAAGGAGTTCGCCAACGCCAGATTTGTCCGCAATCTCTACGAGCGGACCTGGTCGAAGTGCGCGCTCCGCGCGTCGCTGTCGGGCGGAGAATGCAGCGAGCTGACGGGCGAGGACTTCCTCGCGGCATCGTCCGAGCGGGAGTTCAGCGAAAAACTCACTGTCAAAAAAGCAAGGATCGGATTCTGAGCAGCTGAAAGAGGAGAGAAAATGTCATATTATCTTGCGCTCGATTCGGGCGGGACAAAGACCGAGACGCTGGTCTACGACGCCGACGGACACATCATCGTCAGGGATATCACGCCCGGCTGCAACGCGATGGACGTCGGGGCCGAGGTCGCCTCGTCGAGGATAATCGACGCGCTGGAGCGCGTCAGGAAATACTTCCCCGAAGGCAGGCCGGAGCGAGCCTTCTGCGGGCTCGCATCGGTAAACTACTACCGTGACAGGCTCCTCGGCAGGCCGAAGGAGGTCTTCTCCGACTGGAATATCGTCTGGGAGGACGACGGACGCGGGATGATATCCTCGGTGCTGGGCCGCGGCGACGGCGGCTGCATCGTCTGCGGGACGGGATCGAGCATGTTCTGCCGCCGGGGCGGAGAGATGATGCACACCGGAGGCTGGGGATATCTGATGGATACCGTCGGCAGCGGCTTCATGCTTGGGCGCGATGCCCTCAGAGCCTCTCTGAGACAGTTCGACGGCAGGGGAGAGAAGACTCTCCTCTACGAACTGGTCAGTGAAAAGCTGGGTGCCCGGCCGGAGAACAGCATACCCGAGATCTATGCGGGCGGCAGGCCCTTCATCGCCTCTTTCGCAGGTACCGTCTTTGCCGCGAGAGGCGCCGGAGACGGCGTGGCGTCGGAGATATTCGATCACAACGCCAAGGCCCTCGCGGACATGACCTTCGTCGGTGAAAGGTTCTATCGCGAAAGATACAGGCTCGTTCTGAGCGGAGGAATTTTCAGGTCGTTCCCCGAATACGCCGAAGCCGTCAGATCGATGGGATCTCCCCTCGCCGACATGATCAGGGCGGAAGTCCCTCCGGTGTTCGGATGCGCGATCGAGAATCTGATGTACGACGCCGGCTTCGATATCGACGCCTTCCGGGAGGTCTTCATGAAGGACTACGCGCGCGTCTGCGGCAAACAGTGACCGACGATATTCGCTCTTGATACCGGATCCGTCGGGAAATATATGAAAAAAACGCAAAAAATCCGAACAAACTGTTGACAAGCATTCATTACACAGGTATAATATAAAAAACCAAATAATAAAGGAGTCCGTTATGGGAAAAACCAAGTTCACCAACGAATACAAGGCAAATCTTGTTATCGAGTCCATCAGGGCCGAGAGTTCCATCAGCCAGATCGCCGAGAGAGAGGGCGTGAGCCGCATCGAGCTTCACGGCTGGAAGAAGGAGTTCATGGACAACGTCGAGCGTCCTTTCACAGTCAGACAGGATGAGAAGCAGATAAAAAAGCTCAAAAAAGAGTTCAAGAACCGCGAAGACGAGCTGACGAAGCAGATCGAAGGTCTGGAAGCCGATATCGAGTGGCTGCAGAGCGTAATAGGCGGCAACATAAAGAAGAAAGAACTGGCGAAGATCGCCCAGGTCGACGGCGACCTCAATCTCCGCCGCAGATGCGAGCTCCTCGGCATCAACAGGGCCAGAGTCTACTATGTATCCAAGAAAAAGAAAGTCTCCAAAGACGAAGAATAAGTATTAATATTTATTTGAAGAAGGGTTGTAAAAGTACTCGTGAAACGGGTATTTTGGCAACCCCTTTTTTCACGCCTTGCCGGGCATGACCGCATAGCCGTTCGGGAGAAATGCAAACCGATTTGGAATTTTTTTAAAAATCCCCTTGACAAGCAGGATACTTCGTGATATGATATATACCGCAACAGGAAATATATCGCGAAAGGAGCCATATTATGGACGTACAGCTCAAGCGCGGCCTGCTTGACGTTTGCGTTCTGGCGGCGATAAAGACCGGGGATTCCTACGGGTATAAGATAATAAAGGATCTGAAGCCATACGTGGAACTCTCGGAATCGACGCTCTATACGATACTCAAACGCCTCGAAGCGGCAAAAATGCTGACGGTCCGGACGGCGGAGCATGAGGGAAGACTCAGAAAGTATTACCGTATCACTCCGGCGGGTCTTGGCAGGATCGAGGATTTCAAAAACGAATGGAAGGAAGTAGTCTCCATCTGGCAGTTTGTTGCTAAGGAGGACGAATGACGTCATGAACAAAGAAGAATTTCTGTCCGAACTCAGATCAGGTCTGTCCGGCCTGCCCTCGGACGAGATCGACGGCAGGGTGTCGTTCTACGGCGAGATGATCGACGACCGCATCGAGGAGGGTGCAGGAGAGGAGGCGGCGGTCGCCGGGATCGGGACGGTCGATCAGGTCGTCTCCCAGATCCTCTCGGAGATACCGCTGACGAAGATCGTGAAAGAGAAGATCAGGCCGAAGGAGGGCAAAAGGTCGGGGTGGAGGACGGTCCTCATAATCCTCGGCTTCCCGCTCTGGTTTCCGCTGCTCGTCGCCGCGGCGGCGGTGTTGCTGTCGCTCTATATCGCGGTATGGGCGGTCATCATATCGCTCTGGGCGGTCGAGGCGGCCTTCATCATATCCGCGCTGGCGGGATTTGCCGCCTTCGGGGCATATATGATCCTCGGCGACCGGATGCTCGCGCTCGCATTTCTCGGAGCCGGGCTCTTCCTCGCGGGGCTGTCGATCCTCTTCTTCTTCGCCTGCGCCGCGGCGTCCCGCGGGATGATCCTTCTTACTAAGAAAATGGCTATAGGCGTCAAGAGACTCTTCATCCGAAAGGAAGGAAAACAAGAAAAATGAAAAAAGCTTTTATCATCATCGCGGTCGTGCTGGTCGTTGCCGGGCTTGCCGTCATGGCTGGAGTCATGATCGCGGTCAGATTCGATTTCGGGAAGTTCAAAAAAACCGACAAAGTAACAAACACATATGCTCCCGAGGGGAACTTTTCCTCGGTCGATATCGACACCGACACCGCCGATATCCTTCTTCTGCCGTCGGATGACGGGAAGCTGAAGGTCGTATGCGAGGAGACCGAGAAGATAAAGCATTCTGTCACGGTCGAAGATTCGGTCCTGTTGATAAAGGTCGAGGACACGAGAGACTGGACCGACAGGATCTTCTTCTTCGCCGACTCGATGAAGATCACGGTATATCTTCCCGCGGGAAAATACGAAAGCATAAAGATCAGGGAGGAGACCGGCGACGTCTCGCTGCCGTCGGACTTCTCATTCGGGGACATCGACATAAAGATCAGCACCGGGAATGTCGACTGCTCGGCGTCCGCCGACGGGGAGATCGGGATCGAGACCTCGACGGGGAACATCGCGCTGTCGGGGACGGCTTCGAAGAGCGCGGTGCTCAAAGCCTCGACAGGTCACGTCAGCGTCGACGGAGCGACGGTCTCGGAAGGTCTCTCGGTCAGGGTCTCGACCGGAAAGACGACGGTCGCGGACACCGTCTGCGGCAGCTTCGAGACCGACGGCAGCACCGGCAGGCTGACGATGAGAAATTTCACTTCGGGCAGCTTCAATATCGAAAGAGGCACCGGCGACGTGATATTTGAGGACTGCGACGCCGGGGAGATAAATGTCAAGACCTCCACCGGAGACGTCACCGGGACTCTCCTGACCGGCAAGAACTTTGTTACCGGCACCTCGGCGGGATCTGTCAGGGTCCCGGCGTCCTCGCCCGAAGGAGGCAGATGCGAGATCAGGACGTCGACCGGGGAGATCTCAATAAGCGTGAAAGAGGGCTGAGCCCTCCGCGCCGCGGATGTAACGCTTTGTCACTTTACTCTTTTGCCGATCCGTGATATACTAAGTGCGGATGCCGGGATAACCCGGCTCCGCGCCACATACCTGACGCGACCTGTGCGTTACGATGAACGCGACAGTCGCGTAACGACAACTTCCGGAAGGAGGAAAAGGATCCGTGAATACCGGAGAGAGAATAGCCCGGCTGAGGGTGGATGCCGGCATGTCGCAGGAAGCGCTTGCGGACAGCCTGTCTGTTTCGCGCAGCCTCGTCACGAGATGGGAAAACGGCACCCGCCGCCCCGACAGGCGGAGCGTAGACATGATGGCGTCGATGTTCGGCACAGATCCCGGGAGCATCGCCCCTGACGATCCCCTCGTAAGAGCAGAGCTGTCAGAATGCCTCGCTTCGGGCGGCCCGGATGTCGGGAGCGCCGAAGCGGTCGCGCTCATGAACGAATTCATGGCCGGCCTCGGAGAGCGGGAGAGAAACATCTTCCTGCGCAGATACCATTTCTTCGACAGGCCCGCCGAGATCGCTGAGCGGTACGGATTGAGCAAGGGAGCGGTCAGGACCAGCCTGCACCGCTCGAGGAAGAAGCTGAGGTCCTTCCTGATCTCGGCTTCGGGAAAGGAGTAAAGTGATGAGACCAGAAGATCTTGTCGACGCGATATCGAAGGTCGACGAAAAATACACAGACGCCGCCGCCGGCGCGTATTACGGCCCGGCGAATCCCGCTGGGCGGGAGTGGAGACGGTCGCTCCTGATCGCCGCGGTGATAATCCTCGGCCTTTGCGCGGCGATGGCCGGGAGCCTCTTTCTGGCGTCGCGGCTGGGAATTATACCGGACGACGAAGAGGAGAGCGGAACAAATAATAATGAAACCGTCGCGACGGTAACCGACGCGCCGTCAACCAAAGCTCCTGACGGTATGAAGATCTCCACCGCCGCCGAATTCCTCGCGATGAAGGCAGACGGGACCTACTATCTTGACGCCGACATCACACTCACCGCTTCATACGAAGCAACTTTTACCGGAACATTTGACGGCAACGGTCACACCGTGACCGTGAGCGGCGTTCCGATGTTCGCCGATATCGGCAAATCGGTCATAAAGAACCTGACTATCGACGGTAGTATCGAGAGCGACAGAAGCGTCGGTGCTCTCGCGACCACCTGCTCCGCCAGAATCTTTGACGATTTCTCCGACTATGCCGTCATCGAGAAGTGCGTAAACAAGGCGAACGTCACGATGACCGTTCCGGATACCGCTGAGAAAGACAGCTGGTGGGGCGTAGGCGGATTCATCGGCAAGTCCGCAGAGGATTGCGGCGCTATGTTCACCGGATGCGTCAATGAAGGCGCCGTCACCGTAAAATGCAGAAAGGAGGAGTCCTGCAGATTCTACGCCGGAGGCTTTGCCGGTATCTGCGACACCTTCCTCGCCCGCAACAGCGAGAACAGAGGCGATGTTAAGTTCGACGGCGATTATGAATACTGCCTCGGGCAGGATGGCTGCGGGGGATTCGTCGGACGCGTTGCCATGACCGCCGCGTTCAACTTCTGCAACATCGAGTACTGCGTCAACAACGGCAATGTCAGGGGCGGCCGCCATGCCGGCGGATTCCTTGCCTATGCCGGACTTGCCAACAACTGCTGTCAGTATCTCATGGATAATACTCCGTACAGGTTCTTTGCCAACATTAACAACGGTGATATCGAAGGCAAGCTCTGGGCAGGCGGGATCGCAGGTTTCTGCTACGCAAGCGGCATCAGAGACAGTCAGACTGTTGATGTTGAATTCAATCTTATCAACGGTAGGATCACCTCCGACAAGTGGTGCTCTCCTTTCGTCGCTTACTCGAACTCGACCCAGAACATCATTATGTATAATGTTTCCACCGCTACGGTCGCCGGGAGAACCGCGGACGCCGTGGATTTCATGTTCGTTTTCCTCGGATGCTCGTCATCAAACTACAGGGACAACACCACAGTCCGGCACAACTACATCCTTGACGATGCCGGTAGCTTCAGGTATCTCACCTATGCGGAGAGCTATCCTTATGAGGCCAACCGTATTCCGCTTTCATGGGGTATCGAGAACGGCTACGTTACCGTAGTAAATGCCGCCGGGCTTGCCACCGGCGAGATCGCTTACATGATCAACGAGGCAGCCGGCACCAACGGATTCAATCAGACAATCGGAAAAGATCCTGCACCGACTCCTTCAAGGGGATCGTCATTTGTGTCTTTTGCCGACGGACGTTATCTGAACACCGAGACGCCGGTATTCCCGATTCTTGAGTGTTTCGATCTGAAAAACGTTGTTCAGTGATATGACCACAGACGGGTTTTCCGGGAAGAGTCTTTTCCGTGCTCAACCGGAGTTTTTCCCGATCGGGAGACCGATCCCGGAATAAATGGCGTCAGACATATTATACCGGCAGGGCAGGGAGCTATTGACCAAAGTTTCCCGGCCCTGCGTTTTTTTCAGCGTGGACTATCGCTGTCATCCCGTCCGGGTCATGCCGGTGTGACAGACAGGTAACTGTATACCGTGTTTTGCAAAATGTAACGAAACAGAACTTTACATATCCGGATCAAAATGATATAATTGTTATCAGAAAACCGATTTCGGTGAAGACGGGGGGCGATCGGCGGTGACTCCGGGTAACAGAATATCCGCGCTGCGGAAAGAGGCCGGGCTGTCGCAGGAATCGCTCGCCGAAAAGCTGGCGGTCTCGCGAAGCCTCGTCGCGAAGTGGGAGACCGGGCTGCAGCGACCCGATCGGCAGAGCGTCGAGATGATGGCAGAGCTTTTCGGCGTCGCGCCAGAGAGCATCGACGCCCGCGATCCTCTCGCGGAATCGGAGCTTGCACCTTTTCTGCCGGCGGAAGATGCCCCCGACCGCGACCGCCTCGTGCGGTCGATCGAGGAGTTCCTCTATTCGCTGAGCGAAAAGGAAAGGAACATCTTCATAAGGCGTTATTACTTTTACGACAGGCCCGCCGAGATAGCCGGGCGGTACGGACTCAGCCAAAGCGCGGTCAGGACGGGCCTGCACCGCTCGAGGAAAAAACTGAAAGTTTTTTTCGCCGGCAGAAAGGAGACATGGAAATGAAAAGCGAAGAATTTCTGAGCGCGATGGGGGAGATCGACGAAAAGCTCACGTCGGGCGCCGCCTCGGCGTATTACGGCCCGGTAAATCCCGCGGGACATGAGGTGAGACGGTCGCTCCTGATCGCCGCGGTGATAATCCTGTGTCTTTGCGCGGCGATGGCCGGGAGCCTCTTTCTGGCGTCGCGCGCCGGACTTCTGCCCGCGGACGGATCAGAGGAGAGCGGAGAGACTTCGGAAGCGGTGACCGATCCCGCGGAATCGACGGCTTCTGTGCCGGACAATTCCGGAAACAAAACCGGTTATATCGGGGAATACTGGGAAGATTATCTTAAACAAAAGGGCGGCGCCGAGCCGACTGTCGATATGATCTACTCATTCGCCGTCGATCTCTGGAAAACCGGAAATACGGTGCTGATAAAGAAAGATTTTTTTGTCGAAACCTGGTATTATTACGGCCGGTATCAAGTGGGTTTTGACGACAGGATAACGATCGTCCCTTCGGAATACGGAAACAGTGAAAAAGGGATCTATCTGTATTTTTTGTCGACGATCACCCAGTGCCTTGAGAAACACTTTTATTATGCCGATTACGATTACTTTCTTCATCCGTACTCCAGGTACAGGTTTTATTATTTTTACTTCGTTCAGGATTATGCGTCCGCCGGGGCGAAAAACGCAGAAGATTACATCAAAGCACGCTCTGAAACAGGGGAGGGCTTCGGAGACGGAGTCTATCGGATCAACTTCAATTCATACAGGATCACGTCCGCAGGAGACCCTCAGGGGATCGATCTCTATTCCGGGATAAGAGACGCCGCGGGAGTCAGCCCGTGTGAAAAAACACAAATCGACAGCTCGACCGAGGAATTCCTTAAGATCCTTGCGGATCACAACAACCGGTATATTGACTTCGAAGGAAAAGAACGCGAATTCTCTCCCGGCCCTTCATTTTCCGCAATTGAAATCATACCCGACTCTGCAACGGCGGGGACACGTGTTTTTCAGATCTCTGATGATCAGAGTCAACTGTTCATAGTCCGGTATGGTTCGATACACCGTGTCGGAGTTATAAAGGCAGTCGGCATCGCGTATTGGGACTATGACCGCAACGGGATCGCCGATCTCGTGATAGGCTACGATCCCTTTTCCGGAGTTGTCGGACTCAGGTACGAAGTTGTCGATCTCCTTGATTTTTCGAAAAAAATCATCATTACGTCGACTATAACGGCTGATACCCCGGCGCTGGCACTGGTGACTGTTTCGGACGGCGATCTCTACATCGACGGCGAAAAGGTGACCTGGAACGGCGAATCATTCGAGGGCGTTCCGGCAAAGTACAGGTGAGGGGCGGAGTTTTTCCCGATCGGGAGACCGTTCACCGAAAACCCGGGCGTCAGAAATAATATACCGGCAGGGCGCAAAGGAGTAGCTGCGTCAAAGCTCTCCACACGGCCCTGCCGGTTTTTCCTGCTTGGGCTCCCGCGGTCATTCCGTACGCGGTATGCCGGTGATATGGTGTTGTTTCCCGATCTATCCTTAAAAGATGCGGAAAAGAACTTGACACGACCGAATAATAAATGTATAATTGTTAT